>JAABUQ010001619.1_pt1 | contig 47650 bp, 15 predicted proteins | sample 5560001 | NCBI WGS metagenome assembly JAABUQ01 (sample SAMN10711888, study PRJNA513371) | rock metagenome | isolation source: Antarctica rocks | place: Antarctica: Victoria Land, Finger Mt nord | collected 2015-12-18
TCTGGCTTTGGGGTAGAGGGGTTTGTTTAGGTGGTGGATTTGTGGTTCTTGAGGGGTTTGGGTGGGGGTTGGAGGTTGGAGGTTAGAGGCGATGCGGGAAGAGGATGGGGATTTGGGGAGGGGAAGGTGGCCTGGTGATTAGGGGTGGAATGTTGGGGGGAGATGGGAGACGTGGGAGATGGGTAGAGAATAAAGACAGAAGGACTGTCGGACCGAGTTTGCCAGACGATCGAGAGCTGCGGTATGGCTGAACGCTCGAAAGCCAGGGTGGCGCTGGGGCATAGCCACTTCTATCGTGTGCACCAGAAGACCAAACAAACGAGCATGCCAATCATGCAGTTCAGGAGACTCGGAGATGGGAAGCTCATGAGCGACTCACGCCAAGATGCCTTGATTATCATCCAAGGAAAGAGCATTGCAAGCACATCTCCAGCACTTGGAGGCTCTGGCGAGCAAGCGTGCAGTTCAGATAGAAACCATCAAACCTCCCCCATAGCTCTTCGGCACCATATCGTCGCCAAAGCTAGGACTCCCAGCCAAGAAAACGCCTACCAACTCCATGCAAAGCATTCAGTCAATCCCGTGTTGCCTTTTCAATTTTTCTAGATTCTCCTGTCGCTCTGCGAGGTCCTCTTTCGACTTGGCCATCTTCTCGGGTTGGTGATATAGGACTGCAAAAGTGGAATGTCCATTAGTAATGCAATCCTAGCCTCCAGTGCCTTAGGGAATAGCGGAGGGCACAACGTACCGACGAGATACCGATTCTGGAAGTTGAATCCGTTGAGCTTGTCACAGGCTTGCTTTGCGTCCATCACATCTTCATAGACTACGAACGCCGTGCCTTTCGTGTTTCCTGCGATGCCTTGCCGGATTTGTCTGCATCGTGTGTTAGTTACTGACGGGCGTCGTGTGTCGATTGAGAGGGAGCGTGGTTACCGTATAGGTCCGAATTTGCCGAAGAGGTCGAAGAGCTCCTCTGAGGTGACGTTGTAGCTATACATTGAGTGAGCTTCGAGCCTGCGTTCGTCTACCTGAAAAGCGGATTGGATGTCGGGGGCGAATAGGGCGGGGTTCGAGGAGAAGACTGACCTCAGGTTCTTGACGAACAGAGCCCTGAGTGAATGGTATGGTATTAGTGAGAGGTAGAGAGGGAAGAGCCCGATACTATATAGGGCTTCCTACCGGTTTACTTCGGGCGCAAGCTTTCCTCCGCGACTCATCGCTCGTTATAGGGGTTGTCTGGAGTACTATCGAATCCGGGAATAGCTGCAAGGCTCTGGATATCACTTCGGCAAGGAGTACGTAGCCGGTTGAAGTGTCGGAATCTAAGACGGGAGAGATTGGGATGGCAGTGAAGCTTCTAAAAATACAGCCAATGAACCCTGATTCAACCCTGATCACACTTAGGCTGGAATATTTCGCGACAAAGTTCTTATGAGGGTTTTGAATTAAAAGTGGATCCCCCACCTCGGGCCAACAAGCACCCCTAGATGGGCCACACCTCAATTTCCTGATTATCTCAATTTCCTGATTTTGCAAAAAACACCCCATTATCTAGATTTTATCTACATTATTTATTATGTCTTCAAAAGTCTATCTTGCGTATAAAAAATATTTTATAAAGACTATAGATATCTTGCATCGGCAATTCGGGGAAGTGACCCCTATAACACAATGGCTCCACCGAGTCGACATCGGCCCGAGAGAGTCTCGTAACATCTAGCGCTAGCCTATTGGGATAATTTAGAAGGTTTTTTATAATTTGGATTGTTTTGTAATTAATTTGAAATTTTTAGCCTAATCGGGTTAGTATTACGTACAGAATTAATATTTGAAAACAATTTTTCAAAATCTTTTTCTAGTTCAAATATTGATTCTGTACGTAATACTAACCCGATTAGGCTAAATTTTTTACATAAACTACAAAACAATCTAAATTCTAACGAACAATTTAAATTACCCGAATAGGCTAGCGCGAGGTGTCACGAGACTCTCTCGGGTCGATGTCGACTTAGTGGAGCTATTGTGTCACAGGAGTCGCTTTCCCGAATTGCCAATATTTACGCAACTTTCGAAGAATAAATTTAACATAAACTTTACATTCTAGTTTATTATTATTATAGATTAAAATATTATCTAGATAAGCAATACAATATTTATCTAGAAACTCTCGAAGAATATTGTTAATATATTTTTAAAACAAAATAGATCTATTGTATAGATCGAAGAATATAACAAAATGCTTAAAGAGTTTAAAACAAGTATGAAAGACAATAAAAGTTTTTTCTTTCATATTTATAGTCGATTAAACGCAAAAATAATATTAAGCTTAATAAAGATTTTAACTTAATTAAAACAATTTAATATCTTAAAAATTAAAGACAAAGAATATTTGTTTTTAATAATAATAGTATTTAGATCTCTATAGTTTACGTAAAATCTAAATCTATTCTTAAATTTTTTAATAAAAAGAATAGAGATTGTTGTCTAGAAGCAACTAGTTCGAATAAATTTTTTATTAAATTTTTTATTTAGATAGCAACAAAGTTCTAGAGCTTTATTACAACTTACATTGTACAAAACAAAGACTAAACACTAAGTTTTTTTAAAAAATAGATAGCGTAATTGTAGAAACAATAAAAAAACAAAATATTTGTTTCTTTTTTAAAAAAGAAGTTAAGAAACTCGAAATATTTAAAAAACAAAATTGTAATTAAATTAATATTTTTGTTTTATTAATAGTATTCTAGATCTTTTTAAGTAGTAGATATTGTTAAATGAAGTTTGTTTTCTATTTAATAGAGTGCTAGACAATAATCTTAATTATAAGTGTTAATCTTAATATCTCTATAAATTAATAAGAGTTTCGAAAAATTTAATAAACTTGCTAAGAGCAAGAATGTGTAAGAAGTTAGATCGTATTCCTGTTACGAAAGGCAACTATATACTAGATATAAGTACGATAGAAAGACGCGTCTACGAAAGGCTTCGTACGACAAAATATTCTTATCGTACTAATATTTCTGTAGAGAAGTCTTTTGTCATAATAGTTTGCTATCAACAAAAGAAAAGACGTTGCCCCAGTATTATAAAGCAATTCTAGCTTATATTTTTGTAAATTATGCGTCGTAAGCGAAATAAACTATTTGCGAATTTTTTTTATCGATATAACGACTTTCGCGATTGTAAGAAGCGTCAAGAAGATAATACATCAATAGCAGAAGACTTTCGCAACTAGGGTGACCGTCGGGTCGTGTTGGCCCGCCCAACCCTAATCTTGGGGCCGGGCAAAAGTTCTAGCTCAACAGGGTGGAACGAGCGAAGAATGCGCGTCGAGTGTCCAATTCAACTCGTTCGATCACGTGACGTCACGTGACGCGCTAATCATATGCGACTAGCGTGAACCCTGCGCTAGCCCAATCAAGTTAGCGCATAAATAAGATAAGATAAGATAAGCAAATGCTAACGCGACGAAGTTAGCTTGGGTTCTTGGCATTGACTTGACAAAACTCGACTTTAAGATTGAATTCGCGCCCTAATCCTGGCCCAACTCTATGGGGCCCAAGAGAGTGGGTTGAATTGAAAAAAAAGTGTTCGACTCGACTCAACGATCACACTAAAAAGAATGCATACTTGTAATATTTTGTTAACAAATATAGAATTTTTTGTATTTGCAAGATTCTTAATATTAAACTTAAATGTTACTACTTTGCGAAATTTAGCAAATGTTAATTTAATAAATTTACTAAACACAAGCTTCTTCTTTACAATTGTAATTTTCTTAAATATAACTTTTTTTACAAATCTTGCTTTTATTAATGTAGATTTATCTTTTATTATTGTCTTTAAACAATTGTTTGTGCAATTTCTTGCAACAAACAATATAGAATCTATTATTAACAACAAGTAATTTTGTTTATCTTTTTGTTCTTTTTTGTTAACGCGTGATTTTCGCACTTAAATCAAAGTTGTTATTTTCGAATCTCTTAATTGTTCGAATAAAGCAACTATATATCTTTATATGCTTGTTTAAGACTAGAAAAATTCAAAACATACTCCATTACTATTGTACGTATTAATATTTATCTTTTTTAATTATAATAAATTTGTTGAAAGCTTCGATATACGCCTTTAATAAAGACTTTAATTATTGTAATCTTCCTATATCTATTACTTCTCGCGAGTGTTTACAACGCGCGAACACCTCGTAGATGCTTTTGGCGCAATTGGTTTAAATTCTATTCTATTACAATAATGTTCGCGTTCGTGCTTCGACTCGATGCGACGCATCACGTCTAGGTCCTAAGATCGATTCCTTCTAGCCTCATTAGTAGCGAGTGTGGGGCGCAAAGTTTGACGTCGTGTGCTCTTTGCAAGACCTAGTAGCCTAGATTGCATGTCACGTCGTTGCATAAAGCAAGACGTGAATGTGTTTATTTGGCGTAAGCAATATGTCGTGCGCGATCTCTAAATGTAACACGTGATTGTGCTAGTCGAACGCGACAAAAGAAATAGCATGTGCTAAGCACTATGTCTTCAAAGTGGCCTCTGAGTGCGCAACACACCAAGAATTTTTCGATAACCCTGGCGTAACCCTGGGTGGACCCTGAAGTAGCCCTGAATCTCGGGACGAGATTCTTGGGAGGGGAGATAATTGTAACCTTCCTATATGTACTACTTCTCGCGAATGTTTGCAACGCGCGAACACCTCGTAGATGCTTTTGGCGCAATTGATTTAGATTCTATTCTGTTACAATTATATAGAGCGAGTTGTAGAAGCTTTTCTCTTGCGCAAAGTCGAAAGCAATTTAACTTTTAACGCATTGCTATTGCTATTGCTTGCTTTAATATTATTATTATTTATGTAATCTTTCTTTACAATAAAATTAATATCAAAATTTAGCATTATATAAATTGCAACTCTTACTATTTGTCTTTTTAATTTCTCTACAATAAAGATCGAATTTCTAGAAATTATTTAAATGTTCTATTGTAAATATCGCAATAAAGTAAGAAAATCAAATTGTTTAAAGAGTGTAGAATTAAATAAATATAGTGAATTTCTTAGTTTATTTCTTGCAAGACGCAATAGCAATAAAACAAACAAGATCTTAATTAACTTAACGACAACAATTTTCTTGTATATTAAAGATATGCTCTTAATTACTATTGCTTAATTACTATTGTTTTTGTCTCTTATTTAGTTAAACTAATTAAGAAAAGCTAATTTGCTTGTTGCAATAACTATAATAAATAAGAGCTTATATATAGATATTAATTAATAGATGCTAGATTCTATGCAACGTTTTTTGTCGAATAATTAAAAGAACTTAATTATCTTAATTAACAATTATCTTATAAATATAAGACGTTTAGAAAGTATATACTTTTGTCTTGCATTCTATACGTTGTAACTTATAATCGCAAACTTAAAAAAATTTATTAAATTAAATTTTAACTTATAGCTACTAGAACTTACTTATAATCGAAGTCTTAATCTAAATTAAAACAATAGTACAAAAGAGAAAAATTAATATTTGAAAGAATCTACGTTACAAAAGATATTTAAGAAATTTATTAACTTCGACTTTATAAATTTAGCAACAAGAAAGTATATAAACGCGATATTAACTCTCTAGATTAAGAGTACTAAATAATTGTTTGTATAAACATTTAATTTTTTAAGTTTCTTTATAAATGCTTGCATTAACAATAAACTAAGAGACAAATTTATTGCTTTTTATTGCTAATTAATATTGCTAAGATCTAAATTAGATATTGTTTTAAAAAAGATTATTAATTATTAGCAAAAGCTATTGCATATAATCTTCGAACAATAGTTTTATTATTACTATTAAGATATCTTGCTAAAGATTAATATTATTAATTATATTTTTTAAATGCAAGACAATGCAATAAAAACGTTGCATAAGATTGCAAAAATATATCTAATTAAATTGTTTAAAGATAAACACTTGTTTCTATATATAGTTTAACAATTGATCGAACAATTCTAGTTTTAGTTAATTACGCTAAATATAACGAAGCAAGAAAGTCTCTATATAGACGTCTTGCAATTGTATGTCGTCTTTTTAAGAAAACGCAAATTCAAAAAAAGTCTACTTTAAGCGTAAATACAAAAATAGAGCAAACAAAATCTTAGATAACTTGTCGAAGATATAGAGAACAAAAATCAACAAATTAATATATATACGTAGTTTTAATCTAGAGATTTTACTACTTATTTCTATTGTTCTTTTCTCGAAACTATAATTAGAATTAATGCGTTATCTCTAGTAATTACGTTTGTAATCGATAAGATAATAGAGTACTATATATATACATAAAGATCTTATCGAATATGCATCTCGCTTAACTCACTATACTTGATTAGATTGAGCTCTTGATATTAATTCGACAAAATTCAATTTTAAGATCGAGTTCGCGACTTAAATCTAGCTCAACCCTATAGAGTTTAAGAAGATAGATCAAGTTAAGAAAAAAGTGTTCGACCCGATCCAACAATTATACTAATTAATATTGAATAGTAAATATCGATTTTTTATTATAATATTGTTTAGTTTTCGATAATTAATATATAGATAAAGAATTTCGTTCTTCTTAAATACAAAGAGAATCGAATATTCTATCTATAATTAAGATTTTTTAATAAATTTATTTTTTATTTTTTGTTAAGTATTCGCGAAGTATTTCTAGCTTTTTCTTGAATAAAATATATATAAATTCAAACGTAAATTGCTTGTTTAATTCAAGTCTAATTTTGTAATTTTACAATTAATATTTAGACAAAGTCTCGATTGTTTTCTCTTTCTAAAATAGATACTCTTAATTGTTATATATTTGTAATATATACTTTAGCAATTTTCTTACTATACTAGATAGTTTAGAGCTCTTAGAAGATTTGTAATTTTCTTTACTTATTTTAACTTTGTGATTTAACTAATCTTTGTCAATACTTATTGAGTCGAATTTTATTAAATTGTTTTTTTGCAAAAATACAAGCTTGTTACTTGTAATTAAGTTTTGACTTAATATTTTATCTATTATCGAATATTATTAATATATAGATTAAATATAAATTGCGTAATTATATTGCGCAAATTTAAGTACTTGTATATTCTAATTAACTTCTAGATTGTATTGCTTTAATTAAGATATTTTTAAAACAATATTATAAATAATTATTTTTACTATATTAAAGATTAGTTTCTTGTAATATTACTAAATAGCTATCGATAGTAATTTTGTTTCTTTATTTATTTTTATTTCTTGCAAGTAATAAGTTTCTATCTATAATTACTAGATTATAAGCGTTAAACTTCTTTTAAATAAAGTATTCTTTTCTCTTTATAAGAACTCTAATTATAAAATTACTTATTGTATTAAAATTAATTATTGCTATAAGTTAACAATTGTTAGTCTTAATTAATATAATAAAATATTATATATGTGTTGTTAAATTTAGTTGCTATTGTTTAGCTAATATATTGCATTTCTTTAATATATTCTTTATTAAGAAATTTAAACTTTTCTTTGCTTCTATATTGTAACTTCTACTTTAAATATCTATTTGCATTAAGCTTTCTTCTATTGCTAAATTACTAACTTTAACTTTTTTAAGAATTAATTAACTTCTTGCTTGTCTTCTAGATAAATTTAGCACAAATTGTTATAGCAAATTGTTTAACTAAGATCTATATATAAGTTGTTTGCTTTCTTAATAATAGTATTCTTATATCTAAGTGCTAGCATATATATATTTGTTTTGATAAGATTTAGTTGTTTTATAATATTGTTAAGAATATTCTGTTTTGTTATAATATTACTTTCTAGCTTCTTCTTATATTTATTTGTAATCTTCGATAAACTAACTAAAGTCTTAAGATAATTTATAATATTTTTTGCGCAATTATAAAAATTCTTCTAGTTATATTTTTTTGTTTAAGTTAATAATTAAGTTATAAAATTTAATAGTTTTCTAAAATACTTAATTAACTTTTTGTATAAATACAAGTATCTTATTCAATAATATTTTATCTAAGACTTTCTATAATTAATCTAGAATCTTTATTAAATAATAATTGTTGTTCGATTTAGTTTTAAGAATATTTGTCTCTATATTAATTTGCTTTCTAATATTGTTTTAACTATTAAGTATCTCTCTTAATATAATATTAATTTATTAACAATTTATAAAGTTCAATAATTGATAATCTTTTGCGAAGTAATCTAGTTTACTATATAAATAATATATTTTTTGAAATTTGTTATCTTGCTTTTTTCTAAAATTCTTTTTTTTATATTGTTAAATAAAATTTAATTTTATAGATATAAACTTATAATAGTTTAAATTATTGTACTTCTAATTAAAACAATTTTTTTTAATAATATTTAATTATTAACTTAAAGAAGATTTTTGTTCTTTTATAAAATTAATTGTATCGCTTTTTTATAATTCTTTTATATAGTTTGTTGTTAAGATTAATAGCTATTTCGATAAGATTAAATATATTGTTAATGCATTTATTATCATATATAATTTTGTTCTTAAGATTGTTTTTAAAGTCTTGTCGAAATATTATTATAAATACAATAATATTTTTTCATTTAATAAAATTTATATATTTTTAAAATCTTGTTATATAATTTGTTATAAAGATTTGTTAAATTAAATACTAAATTACTTTTTTTGTAATTTGTTTTTTGTTAAATATTTCGAAAAGATTTTAAATTTTTTTTTTTAAAAATTGTTAAAGTTTGTAAATATTGCGTAAAAAATTTTGTTATAATTTTTTAAGTATTTGCGTAAGTTTAACTTAAATTAATATTAAGCTCTTTCTTTAAAAAATATAGATACAAAAATTGTCTTCTAGTTTGCTAAAATAAAATAAAAACATTTATTTATTTGTATAAGTTAATTCTTTAAGTCGATACAATCTTTATAGTAGATATTAGACTTATTAATTTTTATCTTGTTGTCATTACTAAATATTAATTGATATAATATTGTTAAGCTAGTATTTAAGATAAAAGCATATTAATTTAATATAAATATTCTTAGAGTATTTAAAGTATTACGCTAGTACTTTTGTAACAAATATTAAAGAAAGTTATATTATTAAAAAGATTTATAAACATCTTTAAGCAATACAAGCAATTATTTAATAACAAGAGATTGCAACTTAGTAATTATAATAATAAATTAAAACTTAAAATAAATTAAACACAATTTATAAAAAGTTTTATTTAAAAATCTATATATTAAAGAAGATTTCTCTTATTTGTTAATTTGCTATCAAATATATTAAATACTACTCGCTTAGTTTGTTGTTAAGTATATCGAATATTGTTTGCTTAATTTGTTGTCGAATATATTAAATATTATTTGTCTATTAAGTTGTTAAATATGCAAATAATTGTACTTTGTATTATATATTGCGTTGTAGATTGTATATTATATTGTTTCGAGCTAGAATTGTAATATATATTAAGATTGAATTATTTTTTATTAAAGCAATTAAGAAATTAATTAATTACAAACTTGACTTATTTAAAGATATTAAAGTATTTTTAATATTTAGTATTTTATTGTTAAAACTAGTCGATTTCAATACATCTATATAGAAAATATTTTATCATAGAGTTCAAGAAAAAGAAGATATAAAGTAGCAAAAATTCTAAAGCAAAAGAATAAAAATTGTCTTATTAAGTAAAAAAAATATTCTATCTCAAAAAACACGTAAGAATCAAAGAAGAATTTTGATAACTACTATAATTTTATTTAAATTTTTTATTAATACTCGAAAAGTTATCTAGCATAACAAGAGATAACTAGAAGATAAAAGACAACTTAACAAAAATATTTGCAATAAAATAGTTAAAGAATTTGAAAGCATTTAACTTTATTGTTTTGGACAACAAATATTGTGTCTTTTGTTTTGTCTTTATATTAATTTTCTTTAAAATCTTCTTATTTCGAAGCAATCGAATTATAACAATTGTTAACAATGCTTTATTCTTAGCAATTTTAATAAACAAATTTTCCCTAATATAATTAAGAGAAGATTAAAATATATTTACGCAAAGCTTGTCGATACAAATAGATTTTAAATATCTTAGATAAAATAATAAGTATTTTATTGCAATACAAAAATAATTAGAGAGAAAGCAACGTTTGCAAACAAAATCTATTAATATATTGTAATATTCAATTTCAAATATAAGACAAAGAAAATTCTATTGCTAACTAGTGTGATTGTTGGGTCGAGTCGAACACTTTTTTCTCAACCCGATCCACTCTCTTGGGCCCTGTAGGGTTGGGCCAGGGTTAGGGCGCGACCTCGACCCTAGAATTGGATTTCGTCGAGTTAGTGCCAAGAACTCAAGCTAACTTAGTCGCGTTAGCATTTGCTTATCTTATCTTATTTTATCTACGCGCTAACTCGATTGGACTAGCGCAAGGTCCACACTAATCACATATGGTTAGCGCGTCACGTGACGTCACGTAATTGGGTGATTCGAGTTAGATGTTTGGCGCGTCTTATGCGTTCGATCCACCTAGTTGAGCTAGAACTCTTGCTCGACCCCAGGGTTAAAATTGGGCGAATTAACTCGATCGAGTTAAAACTTGATCTAACGATCACCCTATTGCTAACAAGATATAAAAGAAGAGACAATAATTTTCGAAACAAAATTTTTTAAGAAGAAAAATAGTATTACAATTCTAATTCGAAACAATATAATATATAATCTATAACGCAATATATAGCACAAAGCACAACTATTTGTATATTTAATAACTTAACAAACAAACAATATTTAATATATTCGATAGCAAGTTAAGCAAACAATGTTTAATATATTTAACAACAAGTTAAGCAAGTAGTATTCGATATATTCGACAACAAGTTAACAAACAAGAAGAATCTTCTTTAGTATATAGATCTTCGAATACAACTTTCTTATAAATCGTATTTAATTTATCTTAAGTTTTGACTTATTATTACAATTACTAAGTTGCAATTTCTTGTTATTAAGTAATTGCTTGCATTGCTTGAAGACGTCTACAAATCTCTTTAATAGCATAATTCTTTCTAATATCTCTTGCGAAAGTACTAGCGTAATACTTGACTAAATTTAAAAATATATCTATCTCTTGTAAAATAATACTAAAAATTTAATATTTTTTGCGCAAGTAATACAATTAAATCTACAAGCTTCTAACCCAATTATATTAAGTTGTATAGAAGATTGTTTAATTTGTTTTATATATTGTTTAATAAAAAATTTAAAGAACAAAAGACTTCGATACTTAATTTTTAAGAAATATCTTTTCTAGATAGTTTAAAAAATACAACTAGAAGCTTTTTGCTTTAGACAAGAAGAAATAAATAGACTAGTCGCGCTAACCCGAATATGTCACGTACAAATGCCAAGACCTAGATAAAAAAAAATCGAAGAATCGAATCGCTCAAAGTAGTTTAGTCGATTACTATAAGTAGCTTAGCGCGAAGCGCGCTAAACTACTTTGAGCGATTCGATTTCAAAAAATCGTTGCGACTCGATCTTGGCGTCGAGTCGAATTAAAGAAGTGATATTATAACTTGACTTAACGATTAGTCTAATAACAAAAAAAGTAGAGAATTTTTTGTTAAAATATTATTTTGTAGTCTTGTTTAAATATTGCAACTTACAATAGTAGCACAATTTCTACTTGTTGCAAATTTCTTTTATTTTAAGAATAAATAGAATTTTATCTTAAACAATAGTAATAACAAAGTTTAAATTTATTAACTTGTTAGTTGTTATAAAAACAATAGACACAATTAATACAAAAAAAACAAATATATTAATTCAAGATTTTAACAAGTTGCTAGCTAAGATAAAAATAGATTTTTGTTTAATAGAAGCAATAATTGACAAGATAATACAAGATTATTAATATTTAAACTATTAATTTTTTTGTTAATCTTAATAAAAGCTTAAATCTATTGCTAAAAAATAGATAGTTGTTTGCTATTAAGAATTTGTTAAAATATAACAATAATTTAAGTAAAGTAATTAATATTGCATTTTATATAATCGATTAGCAAAATATTTTCTATTTAAAAATGTTTTTTTTGTTAGAAGAAATTATAGTATTTAACAAAGCTTATAAAATCTTGCTTTAAAGTTTCGCAAAAATATAAATATATATTTTTTGCTTCGAAGAAATTGCTACAATAGTAATATAGACTTCGATATTATTTGTTAAAGAAAAAAATAATTTATAGACTATTAATTTAATATTAATTTATAAGATTATAGATCTTCTTATTTATAGTAAATTGCAACTTTGTATAAACAATCTTAACTTAATTAATAAAATATCGATTATAATTAATATTTATATATTGTATAAGATTTTGTTTTTATGTATCTAATCAATTTTTATCTTTCTTATACTATAATATATCGAGAAGTTTCTTAAATCTAGAAACAATAGAGACAATAGAATTTATAGGAAGTTGTATAATAGAAGAAGATTAATTGTTTATAGTTTACTAAAGCGAAGATTTAAGTTATTGTAGAAAAAGATATTAAGTCTATTTTTGCAAAAGAAGAAGAACTCAAAACAAAAGAAACAAATAAGATAAGAATAATACTAATATTAAATTGTATATAGTTCTAAAGCTCTCGAACATTAACATTTTGGGTAATCGACCCCCCAATTTCAAGATGCTAAGATGACCCAAGTGGCTCGAGGTCAACCTCGAGGACGCTCGAGGGACAATCGGAAGCTTGCATTTGGGAGGCCAGAAAAAGCTTGACAAAAAGTATAATTTTAATGTTCGAGATACGTACAAACTCTCGCGACGCTTCGATTACGTCTCCACTTGTTACTTGCCCATACCATAGTAATTTAAGTGGCAAAATCGAATAATTTGTAAGATTTCTATGCGAGGGCGTTATGCAAACAAAAGTATCTCCTACACTTGCGTAATTAATTGCGCTCGTGGATTGCGCTCGCGATTCTTGGCGACGTGCAAGTAGTGCTCTTAGCATTGCACGAGTAATGTGTGTCTTAATCTACTTCCCAAATTTTGACCCTATTGGCTCGAGGTCAACCAAACCTGCTAACGAGGCTCTAGGGCTAAGACATCGACACAACAACCTCGATGTTACGAGCTTACCAAAGCTGTACCAGTGGTTCAGGTTCTACGCCTCGAGGGCGAACTTGTTATCATGTTCGACATGCTCGAGAAGCGAGCATCCTAAGCATGATGTTCGTCATGTTCGACGAACGAACATTGCGAGCAATCATGCTCGCTATGCTCGACGAACGAGCAAGGCGAACAATCAATATTTTCTTTGTATATAGGGAACTGGAACACGACTTCCTTATGAATCGTGTTCAACTTATCTTAAGTCTTGACTTATTGTTACGACTACTTAGTTGCAAATCCTTGTTATCAAGTGATTGCTAGCATTGCCTAAAGACGCCTACAAATCTCTTCGATAGCATAACTCTCTCTAATATCTTCGTGAAAAGTACTAGCGTAACACTTTGAACATTCTAAGAATGTTTATATTAAGTCAACGCGCCTCTATCTCGAACACTAGCTCTACAACAAAAGAAAAATAACTCGTAACAAATTTCATAAAGATCGACGATAACGACAACAATATTAACAATGAAGAAGAAATTTCATCAAAGATCAAGGTCAATGCTCTAGACAAATACTATAAAAATAGAACTAAATTAAAGAATTAAATCACGCAAATTAAAATCTACTTTACGTTTTATCTCGTTCTAGGAAATAAGAAAATCTTGTTGACTTTTATCTTTTTTCGAGAACGAGCTTAGCATTAACTAAAGTTAAATCTTCGAAAACATCTTAAGAATGAAGAAGACTCAAAAGAAATCTTTATTAATTTCGATATTTTCAAGAAGAAACTACGACAAGTATTCGAAATATTTAACGAAAGACAAATAGCGAAACAAGTCATTTAGCATTTGCAACAAAAAACATTAGTAGCAAATTACGTCGCCAAGTTCTAGAAATACGCAAATCTAATCGATTAAAACAATGCATTATTAATGACAATGTTTAAGCGAGACTTGAAGAAAAATGTCAAGAACGAACTCATGCGTAGCGACGCAAAATTCGATATCATTTAAACTTTAATGAAGATAACAATCGACGTAGACGACAAGCTATATAAGAGAGCTATAAAAAAACGATACGATTAATCTCATAAAAGAGCAAAAATCTTCTTTGAATCAACGATCGAATATTACGCGAAAAAAGATCATTTTAAGAAGTATAGCAATCTAAATTATCGCGAGCTTGCATCTATGAAATTGAACTCTACTTAACGACGTAAAGAGAAGAACTTTAAGGGAAAGCAAAATAACAAATTCTAGAAAACGTGCTATTTATGTGGCAAATTGAGTCACTTCGCAAAAGATTGTCGTTCAAAGAATTTAATAATTCTACGACAAATCAATGCTATGTTAAGAGAGATATTTAATAGCTAGAACGACATTAGAGAGCAAGTTGACAAAGAAACGAACACTCTTAAAACTAGATTAAACGACGACTACTATTTGATAGAAAACTCAAATCAATTATAGAAAGTTCTAGATAAAACATTATCAAACAAGGCACTCGCATTTACGTAGAAAGTTAATTAAACACTCTAAAAGACTATTAAATCTCATAGTCTAGTTATCGACTTCGACGAAAAGTATAATTGAAAAAATTTCCACGAATGTCTAAAAAACATCACGAATCACTTCGAGACTTTAGCTAGTTTATTGAAGAAAAAACAAATTAATCAAATCGTAAACAAATGCGAAGAAGCGCTAGAAAGCGACGCCACTATAAAAAAGAATACTTTCGACGAAATCGAACGACAACTAAATAGTGTTAGTCTATTTAAATAAGAGATAAAGAAAGCAAAGAAATATGCGACACTTAATTGAACAACTTGCTACGACAACTTATGCTAGACTTACTTAAAAGAAAAGAAAGAAGTTAATTGATTTTCTAGAAAGCCAAAGTTAGCAATCTAGCAACAAAAGAAAGCTTAGCGCAAACAGGCGTTTGCAATAGAAGTCGTAGCACAAAAGCAAAGAAAAGTTCAAATTTCTTAATAAAGAGCATACTAAAGAAATGCAATATAATAGTTCAACAATAGCAACTAAACTCAATAGCATACGCACGATGTTTTATCACATTAATTAAGGTCAATGATCGTCGACTTATTGCAATGATCGATTTTGGTGCAACAAGTAATTTTATGATCAAAGCTTTTGTTAAGAAGAAAGAATATTCTACTTAAAAGAAGCTTGACGCTTACAACTTAATAATTGTAAATGAAAACTCATTATTCGACAAGAATGAAAAAGTGAATAAAGAAACAAAATTACTATCGATAGCTATTTAGCAACATCACAAGAAACTAATCTTTGATATAGTGAGAATGATCACTCATAATATCGTTTTAGAAATGTTTTGATTAAAGTAGCACAATCTAGAAGTTAACTAAAATATACGAGTACTTAGATTTGAACGATGTGATCACGCAATTCACATTTAATTTACGCATCAATAGCGTTCGATAATAGATGAAAGATTGAGTCGAAATTTGATCGCAAGAAGCGAATTTGTTATCTTGTATAAAAACGATTAACAACAATTTAACTCGTCAAACATTAACAAAGATTAACTAGATCACAAAGACAAAGTAAGTGAAAAAAATTGTGAATCTTCTAAGAGTCTTAAATTATTTAATACAACGAAGAAATCGCTAAAGTACATATTACGAATATACAACAATTGAAAGCATTTATTTTAAGAAAAGAAAATGACAAAGACTCTTTCTAAACATTAATCGTAAAATTATGAAATTAGACTTGAATTAAGCAAGTAGCTTACGTTTAAACTTATATATGCTCTATTCAAGAAAAAGCTCGAAGTACTTCGCGAATACTTGACAAAAAACGAAAAAAAAAGAATTTATCAAAAAATTTTAATCATAGACAAAATACTCGATTCTCTTTGTATTTAAGAAGAACGAAACTCTTCGTCTATGTGTCGATTATTGAAAGCTAAACAATATTACGATTAAGAATTGATACTTACTACTTAATATTAGCGAGCTTTAGAATTAACTATTTGAAGTCAAGTACTTTATTAAGCTAGATCTACAAAAAGCGTACAATCAAATTAGAATAAAGACAAGAAAAGAATAAAAAATAGCTTTTTGCACACGATATAGACTATACGAATACACGATAATGTCGTTTAAGCTTACGAACGTCTCGACAACGTATTAGAAAATGATCAATAATACATTACGACAACATTTGAATCGATTTATCATAGCATACTTGAACGACATCATAATTTACTCAAAAATCTTGAACGAACATGTCAAGCATATCTTCAAAATATTAGAATGTCTAGATAGAAGAAACTTACATCTTAAATTAAAGAAATGCGAATTTTATCAAAAAGAAGTTGACTTTCTTAAATTTGTCGTAAGACGATACGAAGTACGCATGAATCTTAAAAAGCTACGAGCAATCAAAGAATAAAAATCATCTATTAATGTTAAGAAAGTACAATTCTTTCTAGATTTTATAAATTACAACAAAAAGTTCATCAAGAACTACTTCGTTAATGCGATATTATTGACAAATCTTACGAAGAAAAATACGCCATAAATATGAAAATTTGTAGAAGAAAAATTATTTCAAGATCTTAAGCTAGAATGTTTGAAGAAATTAATATTAAAGATGTACGATTTACGATTGTTAAGTAAAATTAAAATTAACGCATTAAATTTAGTTATCGATGCATGCTTCAATTAAAAACATGAAGACATGTAACACTTAATAACATATCTTTCGAGAAAACTTTTGTTAATTGAACAAAATTATGATGTTTACGACAAGAAACTATTCGCTATTGTAGCTTTCTTGAAGTCATGAAGAGTATACATCGAAAAATTATCAAAATTAACAATTCTCACGAATCATAAGAATTTTGTGCACTTTATTATTATTAAACAACTTAACAAGAGACAAATATAATGATTAGAGCGACTTGATTAATACAAGTTCAAAATACAATATACACTAGAAAAAGATAATGGCAAAGTAGACGCACTTAACAAAAGAAATAATTATATAAAAACGAAGAAATCGTTTAATTACAACATACTTAAAGTTAATAAAGACGAATCACTATTAGTTAATAAATACGAGTTGAATGCTACATTACAAATACTTCGAGACGATATAGAAGAATTTCTAATAGAAAAAGAGAAACTCCAAATATCTATTAACAAAATCGACGAATATATAAAAGAACATCATGATAAATCATTGCAAGAGCACTTGAGAGTGACCAAAATTCTTTAACTTTTACGCTAGTATTGTTAGTTTTTATAGATGAGACAAGTTGTCAAGACATACATTAAACGATGTCTTAGCTATTAGCAAAACAAACATAATACATATGCGAACTATGACGAAATTCAATATTAGAAATTATCTAAATCGTTATGAGATAAAGTCACGATAAACTTTATTATTAAGTTGCTTAAGTCGACAAACTTAGCAACTAAAGACAAATATAATTCAATACTAGTAATAATTAACAAACTTATCAAGTACTTATATATCATCGCATGCAAAGAAAAGTTCACAACAAAATAATTGAAATACATTGTATTAAATCGACTTATACAATATCACAATATACTTAAAGAACTAACTAGTGACAAAGACAAGCTCTTCACGTCTAACTATTAAAAGACATTGATATTAATGTTAGAAACGAGACTTAGAATGTTCATTGCCTATTATTCGATCACAAATAATTAAATAGAGCGAACAAACTAAAGTCTAGAGCAATATTTGCGACATTACATTAATAATACTTATAGCAATTAAGTATCACTTCTATCTATGACACAATTAACACTAAATGCAAAGATTTCGAATATCACTAAAATAACTTCATTTTTCGCCAATTATAACAAGGAATTTAATCTTTTCGAGAAAGAGCGAAAACATTTGTTCGCACAATTAGTTATCGAAAAGATAGCGACGCTAAAAAAGATACGCGACAACATCTTAATAATGTAAGAAAGATCGATCAAGTACTAGAACAAAAAACGAAAAACGACATCTCAACTAAAAGAGAGAGATAAAATTTATCTTTTTACAAAAAATCTTAAGACAAAGAAGTCAAACAAAAAATTAAATCATGTCAAGATCGAATCGTTTCTCGTAAAAAAGACTAAGAAATCAATTAATTACGAACTCGACTTACTTAAGAACGCCAAAGTATTTCTAGTATTTCATATCTTATTGTTGGAATTAGCGAATTCAATTACGTCTTTACAAAACACATTTTATTTCCATTCACAAAAAGAGAAGCAATATAAGATTGAGAGAATTCTACGACAAAGAGATCAAGAATATCTCATTAAGTGAAAAGAATATTTTATCTCAAAAAACACATGAGAGCCAAAAGAGAATCTTAATTGTTGCCAAAATCTTCTAAGGAAGTTTCATCAAAACTAGGCAAGAAAACAATAGCTCAATTTTAATCAATCGAAAGTTAAAACTATTCGAACGACACATCAAATAATAACTTAGAGATCTTCGCAACAAACTTAATAGAGTGTGCTTCGTTCATCTTTAGATTATCAATGTTCTTTCACTTCGTTACGATCATTTCTTTCTTCTTATTCTCTAGAAAGTCAAGCTATTTTTTTAGTCGACTCAATTTAACACGCGCTTCGCGCACTTCTTTCTTTAAGCGCATTCGTTTCCCATGAATTCGTTTTATCGAAGTAGAAGAGATTGTCAAATCACAATCACGACTAGATCGCACACACTTCACACACTTCTTAAAATCATCATTTACACAATAGACCTTACTAGACGACGCACAATTACGACAAGGACGCATTACTAAAAACATAGATTCTAGAACGTCGAAGAGATCTTTCTTGCGAAGAGAAGAATTTTTGGTATTAATTTTTCTTGAAGGCATGATGAGGAGACATTGAATTTCGAAACGAAAACTCTAAAGAAAAGAAATAGTGTTACGAGCTTATCAAAGTTGTACTAGTGATTTAGATTCTACATCTTAAGGGCGAATCTATTATTATGTTCGACATGCTCAAGAAGCGAGCATCTTGAGCATGATGTTCGTCATGTTCGACGAACGAACATTGCGAACAATCATGTTCGCTATGTTCGACGAACGAACAAGGCGAGCAATTAGTATTTTCTTTGTATATAGAAAACTAGAATACGACTTTCTTATAAATCGTATTCAATTTATCTTAAGTTTTGACTTATTGTTACGATTATTTAGTTGCAAACCCTTGTTATTAAGTGATTGCTAACATTGCCTAAAGACGTCTACAAATCTCTTCAATAGCATAATTCTCTCTAATATCTTCGTGGAAAGTACTAGCGTAACACTTGGAAGCCTCGAGTCGCTAATAGGGTCCCTAGAAGGTTATTTCAAATTGTCTATAAAATTAATATAGAGCTTTAACTAGATTTTAAACAACTTGTCGAGCAAATTCTTTAGCAATTAGCTCGATCTCTAATAAATATTTAAAATACTCTATTGAGTCGAAGATTATATAAGTATTAATATATTTAAAGAGAACTAGAAATTAAGTTTTAACGCATAAAAGCGTTGCAAGAAATATAGATTCTTTGTAATATTAGAGACTAGATTTGAAATTACTATTAAAAGAGACATCTAAATAGTATAACTAGATAGAACTTAAATCTATACTAAATTTAATATACAAAACAAAACATTCATATTTAATTTTATAAGATTCTAGTTGCTTAGATACATAGATATAGCATAACAAAAGTCGCAATTTTGTGTTACTCGAATTTTAAAACTAAGTGAAATTAAGATTCAAGTACTTCGTTCAAGATATCGCAAATATTGCAAATTCTATAGAATCAAGTAATATTTGAAGTTTTAATACGATTACTACGCAAAGCAATTAGTGTTATTTTTCTATTAATCGAGAATATAACAATTATTGTATTGATTAATATCTTATAGATATTGGCAATCGATCAAACTTAAATAATTTTAACGCTTCAATTGTTTAAGAAGTTATTATCAATCGCACAATTATAGAACTTGTCGATTTTATAAGTATATAAATTAGCTTAATAATCTTTATGTCAATTTAACAACTATATATTAAATCAAGTTTAATTGATTTATACTATATAAGCTTTTATCATAGTTATTGTAGTTACGTTGCGTCAAATTGACGCAATAATATAAACGACAATTGTGCGATTTATAAAACAAACAACATTATTACGTCGTATCGTTAGTATATATATTATGCTTTCGCAATTTAAAGTGTAAAGCGCTACGACTAGATATTTAGTATAATATCAATGATTTTCGAAAAATTATATCGATTCTTTTGACTAAACGTTGTTTATCTATACGTTAATCTCTTAATTCGAATTATAATTTTTAATTATCGCTAGATATCTCTTATATTTTTTTAAACAATTGATCGATTTAACATTCTCGAATCTATTAATTGCATAGCACAAATAATTCTTTTTTTCGCAAACAACAATAAATTAAAAGTTTACGAACGAAGAGATTGCGAATATTATAGTAAAAGTGTCTTTTTTATAATAAAAAATTAAATAGCTATTATTTATGTTCCTTATATTTTGACTTCTCTAAGTATTTATATTATTAATATTAGCTTGCTCTTTTATTTAACTAATAAATTCGTTAATATTAGTGCAATTTCTTGACACTAAATTACAATACTTACATAGTTATCTTTATCTTTTACGATATTATCGTTTTTAAATTGCGATTTTAACAATATCTATCTTGTGTTATTCGAATTAATTAATTAATTATTTAAATTATTAAGTAACTATTACTCACAATAGCAAATTTCGTAGCATCGACGTTATTTAAATTCTTATTTAACTTATTCTTTTTATTGCTCTTGTTATTTGTTTCTCTTTTTAATAATGCATAAATATTTTCTTCGAGTTTATTCTATAGAAAACAACTATTAATCGAATTTCTTTTGTTTAAATGCAAAATTTTATTTTTTATTTTGTCAAAAAGATTCTTTTCTTGAATCTAACAATTTAAGATTAATCTAATAATCAATTTAACAAATAATTAGTATACATATCTCTCTTCTATTTAATTTAGTACTTGTTATCGAAGAAAAATGTTTTTTGTCTTTTTTTATTTTCGACAATCGTATATTTTTTTCCGCTATTTTTTATATTTTTCACGCGAATTATCGAAGTATTTAGCCTAAATTTTTAACTATTTAACATGTTATTGTTCTTGTCTTATTTACTTAAATAAAGTGTCTTCTCTTTTAGACGACTTTCGAAATTAACTTGCACAACAACAAGCATAATTGTTCAAGTTCTTATAGATTTATTATAATGCTTTGTATTTTACAAATTAGCATGTATCTTACAAACAAAGTATAGAAACATTACTAATAATTATAATTAAACAGATTTTGTCAATTTTGTCTTTTTTCTCTTTCTAGTTCTTGATAGTTCAATATATTAAAGTGTATATTAACACAATAGCAATTAATAATAAAGACTTAAACATTTGTCTATAATAAAATTTTCTTTTTATATTATTATTGCTATTGTCGAAGAAGACTCGCAATATAACTTTGACTATAATAGAAGCTAAAAAAGATCAATCAAGTTTTTTTTCTTGTTAGCGACGTAACGTGTGCTAATATAGTATTAACTTCGACTCTCTTTTCTATTAAAAAAATGTTAGAACTTAGCAATGCCTTAATTTTTTTCTTGTTTTATTAACATTTGTAAAAGTGTATTAATTGCAAATTATGTTTTATATCTTTTTTATTATGTAAATTCGACAATAATTAATATAATTCAATAGTTAAGACAATATTAGTTGTCAAAGAATTTATCGAAATATTATAGACATTTATTTGTTTAATTTTATTCGACATCAATATCAAATTTACGTTCGAAAAAAATTGATTGTTGTCAAGTCTTTTAACGATATTCGCTTATACTATTCTTACAAATCGATCGAACTCGAGAGACTCTTCGTTTAATTATAAATTTTCTAGATTAATTTTGTAATTAAACATTATTATAACTTTAAGCAATAAATAAATTAATCTTATAATCTTTTGATGCTTTTAAGTAAAGTTGTCTTTAGATTGTCTTAATGCTTTAAACCAAAAATAAATAATTTTGACATTGTTAAATAGCGATTTTTTATATTGCTATTAATGTATTCTAGACGTTGTAAGTCGTTACTTCGCAAATTTAAATAGAACGAAAATTAAAGTTCGCACTCTAAAGATAATTTAATTGAAGAAATCAAAACTTTGTTGTTACAAATTGTTATAACGCATAAGATCTACTTAACACTTCTACCTAATAAGGTCTAGCGTCGACATTAGAATTGTTGTGTTAATCGATTTGCCTATATATTTATCTTCGACATCTAGATAGATAGTAAAACAACAACTTTATCTATTACATTATTAGACTAATCGTTGATTCAATTTTCGATTCCAACTTTTGGAATCGAATCGAATCGACGATTCAACTTTAGAAATTGAATCGAACTAAGTCGATTTTCGATCCAAAATTAAAATCGAATCAAATCGTCAAGAATGTCAAGAATACTAAAAATAGTATAAATTCAAATTAAATTTAGATTTTTTATTAATTACTAAGTAATGCTTAGTAGTAATACATTTATAAAAAGAAATATCTAATATATTTATTAATTAATTTAAATAGATTAACTATTTCTATTAAATTATTAATTAATTGTTACTAAAAATAATAAAATTTACTAAAAATAATAGTCTTGGCGATTCGATTCGATTTTTTGGTTTAATTTTCGATTCAAAGATTGAAATTAAATCGAATTGTTAATTTCAACTTTAGAAATTAGATCGCCAAGACTTTCGATTTAATTCGAATCGAATCGCTAAGATTTGATTCGATTTTTCGAATTAAACTCGATTTCTCGAATCGACGCGATTAGTCTATACATTATGCATTTAATCTAGTAATTTCAAACATTTGTGTTTTTAAGAATTATGCTATCTAGACTAGTCGTCGAGCTAGGTTATAATATTATCTCTCTAGTTCGACCCAACGCCAAGATTGAATCGCAACGATTTTTTGAAATCGAATCGCTCAAAGTAGTTTAACGCGCTTTGCGCTAAGCTACTTATAGTAATTGACTAAACTACTTTGAGCGATTCAATTCTTCGATTTTTTTTGACTTAAGTCTTGGCATTTGCACGTGATATTTCCGAATCAACGCGACTAGTCTAATACTATCTTGAAAGTATGTCGTAATGCATCGAATATCTAGAAATTATTGCGCTTTGCTTTTCGACTATAGATTTTCTTTGCTTAAATATTTTATTTTAAGTTTAATTCGTAGTTATTGTTTTAGAATTGTCATTATTATCTAATATAAATTTATAAAAAGATGTATTGCTTGCTATAAAAAAGCGATTACATAATAATAAAGCAAACAAGCTTTAAAATTTGTTGCGAGTTTTTTGCGATAAAGACTCTATGTAAGATGCGAATGCGTTTGCTATTCGTTGACGCATTAAGATGTGAAAGACGTAAGATATAATAGACTTTCATTACTATGTTTCAACTATATAAGATAGATAGTAGTAAGACTAATCGTTGAAGAACAACGAGAAACAAGCTTTCTCTCTATTTAATATTCGCCATGACGTGCGAGTTTGCTTCTCGCTTTCTAACTAGAAAGAAAAGTCGTACGATTCGAGACTTTCATAGATAGTCGAAATCACGTATCTTGTCATATTCTAAGGCGCTAGCGCGTCGATGACGCTATAACATTACATTCTATCTAGCGTTCGTATAGTAATTGTCGTTTGCTCGTAATATTCTAGGTTTAATATTGCTTTTAAATAGATTTCTAATAAGAATATAATCTTCAATTTACATTTATTAAAGCTATTGGAAAAGACATTAACGTTAATATTAATGTGCTTTTGCATCAAAGAGATTAGAAATCAAGAATAAATTAATAAAATCTACGATGCGTTCAATACAATAAACATAATAAACTTTAAATCGCTTAATAAAATCTACAATGTAAAATCAACTATTTAAGATTATTTAACTATATGCTTCTTATTAACAATTATAACAATTAATCTTGACGTTAAGATCAAAATTTTGTTTTGTATAAGTTAATAGATTTGACAAATTGTTTTCGATACGTAAAAGCTTACTTTCGATGCAATTGTAACAATAATTAGCAAAGATCTAGAAATCTTGTTTAATAATCTTGCGTCGCTATTGTTTGCAATTGAAATAGTTCGTTTTAACAATAATTTAACAACAAATATATACACAATTGCAATTTTAAACAAGACGAAGAACAATATTTTAAACATTGCTTTTTCAATTTATTTAAGTTTGCTAAAAGACAACTTCTTATCAAATAAATTTTAAAAAGCTTTTAGCTTTTTCTTAGAGAGTAATTCTTAAGTTGCAAACTTCTTTATTAAAGTTTATTCTCTCGCTATAATAATTTTAGTAGCGATTATATTTTGTGTGTCTAGAAAAAATAATAATAATAGGGAAGTCAAGAACGCGATGTAAGAAGATTGCTAAATAAAATAATTGTAAGAAAATAAAAGCAATAAAGTACGCGATCGCGAAATTAACTTAAGATTAGACTAACTTAGTCTAAATTAATATAATTAATTTAATTAGATTTCTTTTGTTAATAATAATAGTTGCTAGTGTGTCAAAGTTGTATTAATCTAATCTTTAATTAATTAAATTAACTATTTTCGCTTTAAAAACATTGTTTAACTTGTTTTTGCAATATCGATTATATAGTATTGCAAATATAGAAAGAATATTGCTTAGACAATTTTTAAATATAACACAATAAATCAATTTATTTAAAATACTTATAATAATATTTTATTAAGACAAAAAGCTTGCAAGAGAAATTGCTTATATTCTTTGCAATCTCGCATTCAAATATTATTTAATCTTAAACTTTTTTTCTTTTAAGTTTTTTCGTCTTTATTGTTTAATTGTACAATTGTCTTATTACTTAATAAGATTATCTTACTTTTGACAAATATAATTTTATTATTATTCTTGACGCGAATTTGTATCGTATAATTAGTTACGTTCAAATCTATTATTGCTTAATTTATAATTGTTTTTTCTTCTAAAAGATCAAAATTAATAAATTTCGCGTTAAAACACTTTATTTTTTGCACAAATTGTTATTTTTTTTGTTTAACTTGCAACTCTCGATTTGCTTAATAATATAACTTTATAATATAAAATCAATTGCCTTTTTCTAGATTTTATTCTTTTGTCAAAATGTATATTTTTATTAGCACGTGCGAATTGTTCTTTTTGATCAACTTCTCGCTTTTAAGATTTCTTATCTCTTAAAAAGCGTCAATTAGAATTACTCTCTTTTTCGTGAATAAATTAAACTCGAATAGCTTAAATCGAATACGTAGCTTTATATTTAATTATTGCTAAAAAATTAGTCTTAGATTAAGATCTTTATTTTTTATTTCTAATATAGTAAGCATATCTTGTTTACGAGATAAACAACAATCAAGAAATCTATAAAGACATATTCTTTTTTTAATATTATTCTTTATAAACTTTAGTTTAGAGCTTAAGTTTACAATCGTATCAAAGTTCAATTAATACAAATTGCTCTTTGTGTTTAAATCTAGTTACTTATTACTTCAAAGCTTCTTTTTAATTAACTTTAGATTGTTATTTAAAGCTATTTCCGTTAACGTTAAAAATGTAAAATATATTCGAAAACGATATAGCGATAATTTATATGTATTGTTTGTTACTCTTACAATTCTCGCGTTTTTATAACGCGTTCGAAGCTTATTTAATATTGCAATTCGCAAATCATTAATATTTGTTTTAAATATTTTCGATATTATTACTTTCAAATTTAGCTTGTTTAATAAAAATATTTTCTTTAGTCTTTTGTCTCTAAAGCGATTAACATTTAATCTACGCAATATTGTTATGATATACACTAGAATAAATTAGAGAGCATATTGGGCTAGCCACATTGGGGCTAGCGCTTCTTGAGCGTCTCTCGCATAACTTGCATCTTCGCCTGCGTAGTTTAAAGAAACAATTTAACTATTATCATCACAACCATTGCTTACGACTTATTTCCTTATAGTTTAATAGCATCAACATCTATCGATCAATCTTTAACACCTAATTAATGCGTTTGCATCACCTAATTGCAATTCTCTAAACTCCTCGCAAAACGTTCGTTCCACTAGAGTTTTTATCATTTAATCGAAAGTCTTCGCAATCCTTTCAATAGACTTGCTCCATTTCGCAAACCTCTTTAATTTAATATTTGCATCATTTAATTGCAGATCTCTATCCTACATCTACGTCAATCGACATGATCATCGCCTTTACAAACGCACAAATCAAAGAGCTTGAAAAGCTTATACACCAAGCTTTTGTGAACGCCTATAACAACGTCTCGTTTGCCTCGTTTACATCGTTTGCATCGTCTGCATCGTCTACATCGTCGTCTACTTCGTCTACTTCGACGATCTCTACATATGCAAAAGAGAAGAATATACGAGTCACACTAGTAAAGAAGGACAAGCACGTCAAGATCGATTGCACGAAACGAGCAATTAAATTGCCCTAAGAAATGGCCTCCCTATCACCAAAAACGGGCGTTTATCCCTGCACTCCTGCAGGCGTAATAAACGCCTTATCGAACGCGAATTGGCCCTGGTTTGTGGCCTCCAAAGGAGCCTGTTTTGAGGCAATAGAAGTCGGTTGATTGCATAGGATATCGACGAAGATACATACGCGCCTTGCACCTGTTTGATTCGCGCCTTGCACTTGTTTGGCTCGCGTCTTCTCTATCTTCTCATACTAGATTTGTGTTTGTCATAGAGACATGATCTTTCTTTTAAAACGATGGCAGATTGTTACGATATACGCTGGAATAGATTAGAGAGCATATTAGGCTAGCCACATCGGGCCTAGCGCTCCTCGAACGTCTCTCGCATAACTTGCATCTTCGCCTGCGTAGTTTAGAGAAACAATTCAACTATTATCATCACAACCATTGCTTACGACTTACTTCCTTACAAATATATACAAATTAATAATTACTAAAATTGTCTTCGCAAGCTTCTAAATCTTTTTAATTGTAACTTTAAAATCTTTCTTTCAAAAAATCTTAAAACGTTTATCAAGATTCGATATAATTTTAAATGTAGTCTTTCGAAGCGAATAAATACTCTTTTTTTATTTGAAAATTTCGAATAACGTAAGATAAAATTGAAGCTAATTAAATAACGTTGGTTATAATGTCTTTAAGACATTTTATTTGCTAAATTAATAAGCAATCGACATAGTTATCTCTTTTGTTAGTAGTAATTGCTTTGTCATCTTATAATCTAAAGTCTTTTTATTAAGTTTATTGATCTTTGTTCGAACAATAGCTATTTTTATATTGTTGAAATACTTTTGTTAATTATTTAGTTTTTTAAAAATCTTAAGAATTGACGAATTAAAATGTTTTTTAAGATAAAACTTGTCTTTAATAATTCTCGCTTATATAATGTCGCGAAATGTAATTTTTACAAAAAGTAATTTATTGTTCTTGTCGAATTACAAAGACTTTTTTATAACAAACTAATTTGCGACTTATAAATAATATAAATCGCTTGTTGTAATTATAAAGTATTAATTAGTTTTTTGTCGCGAAATATTGTTTTCTAAGACTAGTATTCTTGTTAATATCATCTTGTTTAATCTATAACTATTATAAGTGTTTCTATATTAAATCTACTTATTAAGGTTTAAGACATTTACAAAGATAAAAATTAATTTATTTATCAAACTTACTAAGTTAATACGATTAAATATCTTTCGAAGCTATAATTAGTGTTAGATTATATTTGACTTTAAATTCACGCAATAAATTTTTCTTAATATACGAACAAGTTATCTTAATTTTCTTCTAAATAAAACAAAGATTGTTTAAATTTTGTAATTTTTTTTTCGACGAAAATCGCAAGTATTTTGTAAAAGTGTTTTTCTCTATTTTTTATTAATTCAAAGCGATATTTATCTATTTTGCGAGAATAATTAAATCGATTATTATTGTAATCTAAAGACATTAATTTAATATATTTCGACATCAATTTATGCACAAGAAAATATTATATCTTGCTCAATTCTATATTGTTATAGAAAAAATTGTCGCGTTATTTTTGTTTAGATCTTTAAATTTAATATACAACATATAATCAAAAATTGTCGAAAATTATTGTTATATTTTTAAGCTTAATTTGCTAAGATTTCTCTTGCATCTTCTTATATAAAAGCTATAAACATTTAATAAAGTTGCAATATTTAAGTTATTTAATCTTATTTATATAATCAAATATTATCGTCTATTTTAGTTGTTCAAGTCTAGCGATTAAATAAATATATATTTTGACTTTAAAATATAAAGCTCAATTTACAATATCGTTACGTTCATTATAAATAAATCTAATTTTTTCTTAAATTTTTTGATATTTTTCACTATATTAAATACGACTTTAAGTTACAAATTTGATTTAACATTAATATTATTTTTGAATATATTAATATATATGTTGTCTATAATCTCTTATATGGTGTTTTTTAACAAACGATCAATTTTGTTTTCGATTTAATCTACGACGCCTTAAAGTAGATTTAACAATATTGATAATAAAAAGAGTTAAGATCGCATAAACGTAAATTTAAGAAATAAAATGTAAGAGCGCAATCGAATAAGCTAAATTTGAGAAATAAGATGCTAGAGCGCAACGACATAACAACAAAGCTATAAAATAAAGTAAAAAATCGCAACAACAAAAGAGTAGATTTATAAAACAAAGTATAAGAACGCAACAACGTAAAAGTAGATTCGTACTCAAATTCGTTCGAATTTCTCTCTTTATTATTTAAGATTTTTATTAGATCTTGAGTTTTTTGCGCAAGCAATTATGTCTTCTTTGTAACTATATTATTTATTAATGCATTTATCGATCTACGTTAGCGTCAAAAGCTACTTACTCTTTATTTTTTCGTTTTTATTTAAGAATAAATAATTTGTTGTTTTTATTGCAATCTTAATTGCACATGTTAACATCTTTTGTTCTTTATATAAGTAAGTTTGTTTTACAATTGAAGAACTCGAATTGCTAGTATATTTTACTTGACGAAATTTCGAAAAAGATTAAAGTTAAAATAAATAAACTTTAATTTGTTAAAAATAGCTTTTTTATATTGTTTTTCAAAAATATTTATAACAAAGAAGCAAACAATATTGATATTGTCTATTATAGAATAAATCTTAAAAATTGCATTCGTAATGTTGTTATCTTAAAAAAGAAACTAAGATATTATAGTGCTTTAAGATTGTTTACAACTTTTAATAATTGTTAACAACTTCTTTTTCTTCATTTGTCGTTTGTTATAATAACAAAGGTTTTGTATTATATAATCGAACGTCTTTTAAAATTACATCGAGCTCAAATTAAAGAGAAGAAACAATTTTAATTACATTGCTTAAAACTCTTGAATCGTACTTTGAAGCTTTCGCTTATTATCTCTTGTCGCTAGTAATTTATTTATAAGACTTTGCTTCTTGAGCTTAGCAATTAAAGTATTAATAATTTCTTTATACTTTTTATCAATTATAAGATCGATCGTTTAAAATTCATTTTTAATATAAGTTTTTAATTAAGATTGTAAGAGAAAGATCAAGCTAAAGTTAAATACAATTGTTATTCTAAAGAGATGTGCTAATTGCTAATAAATACGTTAACACAATTAAAATTTATTAGAGTGCTAAAGAAAAAATTAAAGAAATAAAGAAATAAAGACGAAATTTAAGATAAGCTTAATTTTCGCAATTATTTAATGTAAACTAGCGTAAAATAGTATTATTTAATTGAAGTCGTCAACTTTTGAAAGCGCTTTAATTGATAACTTGAAGAATTATTAAGCAAGCTAAAGTTAATATACAAAATAATATAAAAAATGTCTTTAAAGCAAGTCTTTATAATAGATGCTAAGTTTATAAGAAGCGAGATTATGCAATTTGTCTCTTTCGTCTATATACTAGATTTTTATTTTAAGTTTCACTAAATAACAATTCTAGTCTATCTATTATACAAAAATTATTTTATTTTTGAATCTTAAAGAGAATTTCTACTACTAGTAGTATTTTCAACTAATTAAGATGTTTTAAATAACTATTAATTTCTAGATAACAACAACAATAAATTTTGATTATAAAATGCTTACTAACAATGCAATTATTAGTTCAAGTTAAACTATGTTAAACTAACAATTATAAAGAAGCTCTAAATACGTCTAGCTTTAAACTTACATTTTATACAAATTATTAGATCAAGTTAAACTATGTTAAACTAACAAATATTAAGAAGCTCTAGTTGCGCCTAATTCTAAAATCGCATTTTACATAAAATTAATATATTTCAAATATTTAAATATCTAGTAATCAAAGCATTAAATTAGGAAAAAGTCCTACTTAAAAAGAAGATATTGAAGTATTTTCGAATATTATTGCAATTTTTAGATTACGTTAGTTTATATTAGACCAATTGTAATCTATAAAACTTAATTGCGTTATACTAAATTTAAAATTGTTATTATATATTTCGAGTTATTGCAACTATCTTAACAATTTGTATACAAAATCTTTTGTAAATATCTTAGTTTATCTAAATTGTCTAGTGTAATCGTTGGGTCGAGTCGAACACTTTTTTCTTAATTCGATTTACTCTCTTAAATCTTGTAGAGTTGAATTAGAATTAAGGCGCGAATCTAATCTTAGAGTCGAGTTTCGTCGAATTAATGCCAAGAATTTAAGCTAACTTCGTCGCGTTAGCATTCGCTTATCTTATCTTATTTTATCTATGCGTTAACTTGATTAAGCTAGCGCAAAATTTACGCTAATCGCATATGATTAGCGCGTCACGTGATGTCATGTAATTGGGCGAATTAAATTAGACATTCGACGCGTCTTATGTGTTCGATCTATTCTATTAAACTAGAGCTTTTCTCTAATTCTAAGATTAAGATTAGAGTAATCGTCGAGTCGAATTTCAATTTAATCGAGTTAACTCGCTCAATTTTAATTTAGAAGTCGAGTAAAAGTTTTAGCCCAATCGAATGAATCGAACGCATGAGGCGCGTCGAACGTTCAACTTAATTCATTCGATCACGTGACGTCACGTGACGCGCTAATTATATGCGACTAGCGTAAAACTCTACGCTAGCTCAATCGAATTAGCGCATAAATAAGATAAAATAAAATAAGCAAATGCTAACGCGACGAAGTTAGCTTAAGTTCTTGACATTAACTTGACAAAACTCAACTCTAAAATCAAGTTCGCGTCTTAATTCTAGCTCAACTCTACGAAACTCAAGAGAGTAAATCAAGTTAAAAAAAAAGTGTTCGACTTGATTTAACGATCACATTAATTAAAATTGAGCGAGTTAACTTGATCAAATTGAAACTCAACTTAACGATTACGTTAAAATTGTCTCAATATAATTTTATTGTTAACATTATAATTCTTGATTAATTATTTAATATATATAGTCTTTATATATATCTTATTAAAAGCATTCTTTTTTGTTAAAAATTTGAAATTAAATTTATAAAGAATTTTCTTAAAACAATAATATTGCGTTCTAAGTTATTTTTTTCGTTTAACAAAAAAAATTATTAAATTATTAAATGTTATAATAGCGTTTAAACTCGAAAGCGTAATTCTTCTTCAATAGCTTGTAATTTAAGAAATAAACTTTAAATTTATTCTATAATATATAGCTCGTTGTGCTAGTTTAATTTTTATTCTTTGTTAACAATGCTTTGTTTCTTCGAATGCGAAAGAAATACTCGATTAAAAGCTAGTCTTAACTTCGAAGTTAAACAATTTAAAAGTGTACAATTAACAACTTTTTCTTTCTTGTAAACACATTTAATTAAATTAAATTAGCTCGTATACGTAGTTTATTGCTTAATTATTATAAAGATGTTAATCTTAAATTAAGATTATTGTTATTTAAAATTGCGATAACAAATGTATCTTGCTAATTACATATACAACAACTTAAAAAAAAGTTAAATCAAAGATATAACATCTTCTTTTTTGTTTTTTATAAAGTGTTTTCGTTATTATTTTAAACTTAATTTTTGTAATTACAATAACGACAAATATATGCTTGTATATCTTGTTTTTTGTCTTAGTGTTTAGTTAATTTTTAATTTACAATTTCTCTTCGATTAATTACAAATTAGTAACTAGATTAATTTTCGTTAACGTTAAAAAGATATAACACAAACGTAGATAATACAACGCAAAGATATAGATGTCTTTTGTTAATTTTATTGTTTTAACGTTAAAGTGTTGTATTTAAAGTTTATTTAAGATTGCAATTCGAAGCGTCTTAATATTTGTTTTATATACTTTAAATATTGTTACTTGCAAAACAAGCTTATTTAGCGACAATGTTATTTTTAATCTCTTGTTTCGAAAGCGATTCGCGTCAAACGTTTAAAGCGAATATAAATTAATAATTGCAAACGTTTTTTAAATAAGCGCTTAAATCTTTTTTATTGTTGCTTCGACATACTTTTTGCGAAAAATACTATATTGTTTGTCAAAATTCGCTATAATCGTTATTGTAGAAACTAAGAGCAAATAAGTAAATATACTTTATTTAGAGATTTCGAACAACGCAAGATAAAAGACTAGCTTTTTAAAAGATATAAATTATAAGTTTTCTAAGACTTCTTATCTAAAAAATTGATAAAACATCAATATTATTATTTTTTCTTTTAATAATGTTTAAATTATTTGCTTATAATTCGAAGTCTCTTTATCTATTTTATTAAGCTTTATTTGATCAACAATTACTCTCTTACTATTTGAATAATTTTGTTAATAATTAAGTTTCGCTCAAGTTCTAAGCGAAACAAAGCGTTATTAAATATCGTAAAACTAAATAATAATGCTCAATTTAATAATTCGTTTTTTTGATTGTTTTTATAATAAAGTTATCTATTAAGATCAAGTACGTCTTTGAATGCTAAATTACTTTATTTCTTGATTTTTATTCGCTAATGTCTTTATAATTATTGAGTAACGTTAATAAGCAAAATCTTATACTAATTTTTGTATATTTCTATTAAGTCTTTCTCTACGTAGAGACAAGTAATATTAATTTTATTTTGCGAGAACAACAAGTTGCTAAATTATGTACTTATTTTTTTGCAAATAAACGCAAATAACTTGCAAAATCCTTTGTCTTAACGTTTTATTAATCGAAAGCAATATTTGTTTATCGCTTAAAAAACATTTGATTCATTATTATTTCGATTTACTTGCGTTAGTTTAACATACTTTGACACTAATCGATTTATAAAGAAATAACATATATTCTTAAACTCGTAATAGTAAAAGAAAAGTCTTATTTAAGTTGTTTTTCGCTTATTTACTTTTAATTTACAATACATTGTTAAAATACTCGATGTTTAAAAGCAAATTCTTTAGCAAAATTTGTTAACAAATTTCGACGTTCTTCGATTTAACATAAAGATATTTTAATGTATCTTAATTATTTTGTTATCTTTTCTTATTAATATAATTAAGTATAACAATAGACGTAAGTAACTAAACTCTAGTAATAATATAGATCGATATTTTGATTACAAGATATAGAGTTTGTTTTCTAGACTCTTCGTATTTACGCTAATGTTAATTTGAGCACATTTATATATTTCTTTATAGTAATAACAACGTCGAATTACGAACTTGTTACAATATTGTTATTATTTTTAAATATATTGTTGTGCATTTTGTTTACAACTTCGCGTATTGTGTTTTGTAACAAATTATTAATTTTGTCTTCGACTTTGTTTGCGACGTCTTAAAGTAAATTTAACATTATTAGTAACAAAGAGAATCAAGATAACGTAAGTGTAAATTTGAGAAAAGAAGTAAAGAAGCGCAACGAAGTAAAGGTAAACTTAGAAATTAAGATAAAAGAAAACAACGTAATAAAAGTAGATTTAAGAGACAAAGTAAAAGAGAACGACAACATAAGAGTAGATTTAAGAGACGAACTAAAAGAGAGCGATAACATAAAAATAGATTTGTAATTGTTGTTGTTCGAATTATTCTTTTTATTATTTAAGATGTTTATCGAAAGTAGAATTTCTTGTGTTAGCAATTTAATTTACTTTATAATTTTAACAATTATTAGCGCGTCTATTATTATAAGAAGACGTTAAACAATGTTAACTCTTACTTTCTTTATTTTTTTATTCGTTAATTTTCGCTTAAGTTTATATAGTGTGATCGTTAAATCAAGTCGAACACTTTTTTTTTAACTTGATTTACTCTCTTGAGTTTCGTAGAGTTGAGCTAGAATTAAGACGCGAACTCGATTTTAGAGTTGAGTTTTGTCAAGTTAATGTCAAGAACTTAAGCTAACTTCGTCGCGTTAGCATTTGCTTATCTTATCTTATCTTATCTTATCTTATCTTATCTTATCTTATCTACGCGCTAACTCGATTGGGCTAGCGCAGGGCTCACGCTAATCGCATATGATTAGCGCGCTATGTGATGTTACGTGATCGAACGAGTTGAGATGGACGTTCGACGCGCCTCATGCGTTCGACCCACCCAATTGGGCTAGAACTTTTGACTGGCCTTAGGGTTAGGGTTGGACGAGCTAACCCGATCGAGCTGAAACCCGACCCGACGATCACGCTAGTTAAGCCTTTTATCTCTTAAGTTTCTTTATTATCTTAACAAACGATTCTAAAGTCTAGAATTTTGCTTGCTTTAATAATATTAATTCTATCTTGTCTTGCAATAGCAATATTGTATTTATTCTTTTATAAAACGAGAAAACAATACGTTCGAACAATGTATATAATACTTAATACAACTTATCTTGCTACAACAATTGCTTTTAATAGACAATCTACTAAGCAAATTGATAACTAAAGTCGATCTAATACTTTATTATTTAAAGCTTGACTTTATTAGCGCTCCAATTGCTACACTAGATTTCGAAGAACAAAACAAGAAGAAACTTTATTAATCGCTAATAGAACAACTAACGTCGAACGAAAATAATTTAAAACGCTTTATAACAACTAATTAAATACAACATTAATCGTACTTGAGCGAGAATATAGCAATCTTATTGTTACTATCTTTGTTGTTATTGCTCTTACTTAATAAGTCTTCAACGCAAAGCGCGCGTTTGTAATTTAATTATATCAAAGAATAAAATAAAAAGAGAAAAACGACAAGTTACTTGTTATCAAATAGTCTTATAAACGAAACTTTAATAAGTTTATCAATTTAAAAGAAAGAGAGCGAGATAAGAAGAGAAGAAAATCTAATATAATTCGACTTAATCTAATATAGTTCGACGATCTCTTTCTATTAATAAGTGAATGTAAGTTAGAATAATCGAATTTTTTAAAGACTTTATTAATTCTTAATCTTCTAAGCGTTCTTATTTATTATTAAGATTAAAGTCTCACGTAAACGCGCGATTATAGCAAGACTTAAACAAGACTTAAGAGAATAAGAATGTAATATTTTAACATAGTTTAACGACGTTTAAATACAATTTATTGATCTTTTTTTTAAAGACTTTGTCAAAGTTACGACCTTTTAAGCGTTCTTTTCTATTATATTTTTCCAATTAATTTTACTCTTTCTTTTAGATTTCTTGCTTTCTTTTCGTTAAAATTACAATTAACATTAAATATGTTAAGTATATTGTAGAATTTGTCTTTAAGAAATAAGTTAAGATAAACAAAGCGATAAAAGTTTAGAGCATTATTGTTAATTATCTTTTTGTTCTCTATTAACACAATTAGAATCTCGCGTAGACGCGCGATTGTAACAAAGAAATAACTCGCGAGAATAAGAATGTAATATTCTAACTTAATTTAATTGCGTTTTAATATTATTTTACGATTTATCTTTTCTCTTAAAGACGTTATCGAAGTTACGATCTTTTAGGCGTTCTCTTCTATTACATCTCTTTAATTTACGCTCTTTTCTTCTTCTTTTAAGTTTCTCGTCTTTTCTTTGTCAAATCTACAATTAATATTAAATACGTTAAGTATATTGTTAAATGCAAATTTAAAAAATAAGTTACAATAAAGAAAGCAATAAAAGCTAGAATCTTATCGTCAAATATTGTTTTGTTCTCTATTATCAAAATCGAAATCTCGCATAAGCGCACAATTATAACGAAGAACAAAATTGTAATTTGTCATCTACTTATATGCATAAAAAAATACTATACAACATATTAGATGCATAAAGAAAATTAAAGTGAATTTATAAATTATATATGTAAAATATAAGTAAATACGTAAGAATTATAAGCGAAAGAATGTAAGAGAAAAATATTTTAAAATAATTAATTTGCAAGAGCTATAAGACTATTAAAGTAATTATAATTTAACATTTGTTTAACAAAGAGACAATCTTTATTAAATAATTTATGTTTTTCGAATTTAATATATTTGTCTTGTTGACTTGCTAATTATTTTGTGAGCAAAGAGCTAATAAGAACAAAATTAAGTATATAGTTTTTGCAATTAGAATAACATCGTTAATTAAATTAATTTCGTCTAGCTTCGACTTATCTTAGATTTAAAAAAAACTTTATTTTTAATAATTTATCGTCTTTTGATACAATTAAACCAACATATCTCGTTATTAAGTTTAAATATCTTAACAATTCTTTTTACGATTATTAAGAGTCTCTTTGCAAACAAATACAAAAACAACTAAAAAAATATATACGAACGCAAGTGTTTGTTTTATTTGCGAAGAGTTATATCTTTTGCTTGCATGCAACAATACTTAAGAGCATACTTTATACTATTGAACAAGCGACTTCGTCGAAAACCTCTAGAAAAAGCACTAAGTCAAATTGACTTAAACAACGATAACATGAATTCAAAATCTTCTATAGAAGTAAGACAAATAACAATAGATTAACTTGAAATAACAAAAAATAAGGTTTATTAATTTTATGTACTTTTAGGAAACGTAAAAAGCAATTATTCAAAGCTTACAATTTAAATATTCTTAACTCTTTAAATTAGATTAAAGACGAACAATGCTATATCTTTAACGTAATTTTTTAGCACAACAATCTTATTGTCGAAGCGCAACTTTTGTCAATTGCGAGAAAATCTTAAACTCGTTATTAAAAAAAAAACGATCTTAAAGAATTAAAGAAAAATAATATTTAAATAAATAAAAAAAAAGACTAGAGTTAAAAGTTCGAAAAAGCGACTAGAAACAAAATCTATAATAGCAAGAATAACTATACAAGTCAATATTTACAAAAAGATAATTAAATATCTAGCGAGACGCTCAATTGTTAATATATCTAAATTATTGTAGTTTTCTTTTAACTTAACAAACGAAAAAATGTACTAATTGTTTAATAATTAAGCTAATTATGTTATAATTTACTAATTGCTACAATCTAAATGCACAATTGACAATATAAATAGATTCTTTAGCAACCTCGATCTTAAATTATTGCACAATCTCTTAAGCTTTAGAAGCTTAAACGAATGACGAAACAATTTGCATTATATTCTTTATAAAGATCGCAATAACGTTTAGACACATATTTAATTTAAATTAAGTAAAACGACTTGTACGTCGCAAAATCAATTTACATAATTTAGTATTAAAAGATAACAAAGACGATCGAATTTCTTATTGGTTATTTAACGTTCGCAAACAATCTAGTATACTAGTTAAATCGTCAATAAAATATAGTAAGAAGGATTTAAATATATAATAAGTATTATACAAGAAACTAATAATAAAGAACTTAATTAAATCTTTCGAATAAAGCAATTGTAATATTTATTATGCTATTTATTGACAAGATTGTGTTAACTAAAATGCATAATAACAAACAAATATACTTAATATACATAATAATCAAGAATCTTGACAACAAAACAAGAAAAAATTAGACTCGCTTAAACTTCGTTTAATTAAATTTTCTTTAAATTGTTAAATCAAAGAATATAAACATTAAGATCAACATATACTATCAAACAATAAAAATAATTTTTAAGCGTAAGAGTAATTTTTTTTTGCGAAGTATTTATTTTAATCGATTGTTTGTAGCTATCAAGACTTTTGTTATTAAAGAAATATTTATTCTTTGCGCTAACAAATATATTCGACGTAACTATTTTATATTGATAAACATAAATGTTAATTATAAGAAATAAGTTCTAATTATTGACGTTAAAAGCAATTAACATTGCAATATATGCATAGTTTTATCTATCTAGCGCGAAAATATACGTATTAACTAATCTAGTCGCATTTACGAAAGCTATCAAGAACTAAACTTGAAATCACTTATTGAAAGAGATATCTAGATGATAGAACTAAATAAAACTTAAGTCTATACTAGATTTAATGTACAAAACAAAAGACAAGAAGAAAAAAACAAGATAGCGCTAATTATATAAGATTGCAAACTTTAGATTTAGCAAGAATTGACTCAAATTCGATCTAGTTTAATCTAGATTTAACTCAAAAGATTAAGCGAGATTAAGACGAAAATTAGTACAACTTAATAAGCTTAGTTAGCTAATTGCTAATCTAGCATTATAACAATAGTTTTTCTCTACAAGATAGAGCTTCTACGAGGCAATCAAGGCAATATGACGAATTGTCGAAATATTAAAAGGCTAGAGACGAGAGAAGTTTAAAAAGAGAAATAAAATCAAGTAAAATAACTAAATTCATTGAATCAAGTGAAACGAAACAAAGCGAAAATAAGACAAGATATTTAGGTTTCTTGAATTAGAGTAAACTAAACGAGATGAAAACGAGACAAGATATTTAAATTCGTTGAATTAAAATAAATTAAACAAAATAGAAACGAAACAAGATATTTAAATTCGTTAAATTAGAATAAACTAGACAAGATCGTAAATAATTGAGCGCATTTTAAGATAACGAAGCATCATCGAAATAACAAAAACACAAGACGCGTTTAAAGTGACGTAGCACTATGTTACGAGCTTATTTAAGCTATACTAGTGATTTAGATTCTATACGCTACGAGCGCATTCGTCATTATACTCAACATGCTCAAGAAGCGAGCATCTTGAATATAATGTTCGACATGTTCGATGAGCGAATATTGCGAACAATTATGTTCGCTATGCTTAACAAACGAACAAGACGAACAATCTATATTTTCTTAATATATAGAAACTAGAAACGCAATTCTTTTATAAATTGTATTTAACTTATTTCAAATCTTTACTTATTATTACTTTGATTCATGAATTATCTATAAAAATTTATTGAACATAAGATTGTTTATAGTCGCAAATTCTTGTTACTAAATGATTGTTTACATTGTTTAAAAACGTCTATAAATCTTTTTAATAATATAATTCTCTTTAATATCTTTTACCAAAGTATTAGCGTAACACTTTGAACACTCTAAGAATGTTTATATTAGATTAATACGCCTCTATCTTAAACATTAGCTCAACAACATTACGTCGACTCTCTATTAATAAAGACGACAAAATAAGAATTAATAAATCTAACGTTTATCATAAAGATTAAATCGACTTAAAGAACTAATTTATGCAAGTAAATATCTATTTTATCTTCTATTTTATTCTAGCGAACAAAAAGACAATTTTCGCATTCACATTCTTTAAAGAAAGAGTCTAACATTAACTTAAGTCGAATTTACGCAAATATTTGAAAAATTATGATAAAAATTCTTGTGCAATGTTCACGAATTTCGATAACTTTAAAAAAGAGTTTTGAAAAATCTTCGAAACATTTAACGAGAAACAAGTCGCAAAAAAAGTGATTTAGCATTTGATTTAACGAATCTTTGCAATAAATTACACAACAAAATTTCAAAAATACGTTAATTTTATCAAGTAAAACGATGTCGCATTTATGACAATGTTTTGACGAAATTTTAAAAACAATCTTAAGAACGAAATTATGTGCGATGACAAATTCATTAACGATATATTTGATTTTATCGAAATAGCTATCGATTTCAACGACAAATTATATAAAAAAGCTATAAAAAAGCAATACGATTAATTTCACGAAAAAGCAAGAATTTTCTTTGAATTAACGATCGAATATTAGCAAAAAAAAATTTGTTCTAACTAGAAGTACAATAATCTAGATTATCGTAAATTTGCATTTATGAAATTAAATTTTACTTAACGACGCAAAGAAAAGAATTTTAAAGAAAAGCAAAATAATAAATTCTAAAAAACGTGCTATTTATATAATAAATTAAATTACTTCGCAAGAGATTGTCGATCATAAAATTTAATAAATTGTCGACAAATTAATGTTATGTTAAGAGAAATATTTAATAGCTAAAACAATATTAAAAAGCAAATTAATATAGAGACGAATACTCTCAAGATTAAATTAAACGACAATTATTATTTACTGAAAAACTTAAATCAATTATAGAAAGTTCTAAATAAAATATCATTAAATAAGACACTCGCATTTACGCAAGAAACTAATTAGATATTCTAAAAGACTATTAAATCTTATAGCTTAATTATTAACTTAGACGAAGAATATAGTTAAAAGAATTTTCACAAATGCATAAAGAACATTACGAATTATCTTAAGACTTTAGTTAACTTATTAAAGATTGTAAACAAATGCAAAAAGAAGTTAAAAAACAATGTTATTACAAAAAAGAATATACTTAACATTATTATGAAACAATTGAATTTTACGATATACATAAAATTTAATTAAACAACTTGCTATAACGATTTATGTTAGACTTATCTAAAAGAAAAGAACGAAATCGATTGATTTTCTAAAAAGTTAAAAATAACAATTTAGCAACAAAAAGAAGCTTAACGCAAATAGACGTTTAAAGCAAAAGTCACAACATAAAAGCAAGAAAAAGTTTAATTTTTTTAATAAAGAGCATATTAAAGAAATGCAATATAACAGCTTAAGAGCAACAACTAAATTCAATAGCATACGTACGATATTTTATTACACTAGTTAAGATCAACGATTGTTAATTCACAACAATAATTAATTTTAATGCAATAAATAATTTTATGATCAAAGCTTTTGTAAAAAAGAAAGAGTATTTTACTTAAAAAAAGTTTAACGCTTACAATCTAATAATTGTAAATAAAAATTCACTATTCGCAAGAAATAAAAGAGTAAACAAAGAAACGAAATTATTATTGATAGCTATTTAACAACATTACGAGAAACTAATCTTTAATATAGTGAAAATAATTACTCATAATATTGTTCTAGAAATGTCTTGATTAAAGCAACACAACTTAGAAGTTGACTAAAATACGCAAATACTTAGATTCGCGCAATGTGATTACGTAATTCACATTTAATCTACGCATTAATAACGTTCGATAATAGATAAAAGATTAAGTCGAAATTTGATCGCAAATAAGTTTGCATTTTTGCAAAAGAACGATCTAATAAAGTTCGACTCAATAGACATTAGCAAAGATTAGCTAAATTATAAGATTAAAGTAAGTGAAGAAAATTGCGAATCTTCTAAGAGCTTTAAATTATTTAGTATAACGAGAAAATTGCTAAAGCATATATTACGAATATACAACAATTGAGAGCATCTATTTTAGAAAAAGAAAACAATTGAAGTTTTATTTAGACATTAATCGTAAAATTACAAGATTAAACTTGAATTAAGCAAGCAATTTACGTTTGAATTTATATATGTTTTATTCAAAAAGAAGCTAGAAACACTTCGCGAATATCTAGCAAAAAATGAAAAAAAAAAATTTATAAAAATTTTTTAATTATAAATAAGATACTCGATTCTCTTTGTATTTAAAAAGAACGAAACTCTTCGTTTATGTGTCAATTATCGAAAGCTAAATAATATTACAATAAAAAATCGATATTTATTATTTAACATTAGCGAACTTCAAAATTAATTATTCGAAGTAAAGTATTTTATTAAACTACATTTACAAGAAGCGTACAACTAAATTAAAATAAAAATAAAGAAAAAGTAAAAGATAGCTTTTTGTATACGATATAAATTATACGAATACACAATAATGTCATTTGAATTTACGAACGTCTTAACAATGTGTTAGAAAATAATTAATGATGTATTACGATAATATTTGAATCGATTTGTCATAGTATAGTTGAACGACATCATAATTTACTTAAGTATTTTAGAAAAATATATAAATTATGTTTTCAAAGTATTAGAATGTTTAAATAAAAGAATTTTACATTTTAAATTAAAGAAATGCGAGTTTTATCGAAAAGAAGTTGACTTTCTTAAATTTGTCGTTAAACAACATAAAATACGCATGAATTTCAAAAAACTACGAGTAATTAAAGAATAAAAAATTATTTATTAACGTTAAAGAAATTTACTTCTTTTTAGATTTCATAAATTACAACAAAAGATTCATTAAAAACTACTTCGTTAACGCAATATCGTTGACGAACTTTACGAAAAAGAAAATATCATAGATATAAAAATTGGCAAAAGAGAAATTTTTTCAAAATCTTAAGTTAAAATGCTTAAAGAAACTAGTATTAAAAATGTACGATTTACGATTATTAAATAAAATTAAAATTAACGCATTAAATTTAGTTATCAATGCATGCTTTAATTAAAAGCATGAAGACATATAACACTTAATAACATATTTTTTAAAAAAACTTTTATTAATCGAACAAAATTATAATATTTATGACAAAAAGTTATTCGCTATTATAGTCTTTTTAAAATTATAAAGAGTATACATCGAAAAATCATTAAAACTTACAATTCTTACAAATTATAAAAAATTTTTGCACTTTACTATTATTAAATAGTTTAACAAAAGACAAATGCGATAATTAGAACGAATTGAACAATACAAGTTTAAAATATAATATATTTTAGACAAAAATAACAATAAAGCAAACGCACTTAACAAAAGAAGTGATCACATAAAAACGAAAAAATCGTTTAATTATAATATACTTAAGATTAACAAAAACGAATCATTATTAGCAAACAAATACAAGCTAAATGCTATTTTATCAATATTTAGAGACAACAAGAAAGAATTTTTAATATAAAAAGAAAAACTTCAAATATTTATCGATAAAATTGACGAATATATAAAGAAATATTATGATAAATTATTGCAAAAACACTTAAAAGTGATCAAAATTCTTTAGCTTTTACGTTAACATTGTTAGTTTTCTTAATAAAACAAGTTGTCAAGATATACATTAAGCAATGTCTTAATTATTAGCAAAACAAACATAATATATATGCGAACTATGACGAAATTCAATATTAGAAATTATTTAAATCGTTATAAAATAAAGTTACGATAAACTTTATTATTAAGTTGCTTAAATCGACGATTTTAGCAATTAAAGACAAATATAATTCGATATTAATAATAATTAACAAATTTATCAAGTATTCACATATTATCGCATGTAAAGAGAAATTCACAATAGAACAATTAAAATACATTATATTAAATCGACTTATACGATATTATAATATATTTAAAAAATTAACTAGTGACAAAGACAAGCTCTTCACGTCTAACTATTAAAAGACGCTTCTATTAATGTTAGAAACAAGACTCAAAATGTTCATTATTTATTATTTGATCACAAATGATTAAACAAAGCGAATCAACTAAAGTCTAGAGCAATATTTAAGACACTACGTTAACAATATTTACAACAATTGAATATCACTTTTATCAATAATTTAATTAGCACTAAATGCAAAAATTTCGAATATCACTAAGATAACTTTATTTCTTGTTAACTATAGCAAAGAATATAATCTCTTCGAAGAAAAGCGAAAGCATTTGTTAACTTAATTAGTTATCGAAAGAATAACAACATTAAAAAAGATATACGACAATATCTTGAAAATGCAAAAAAAGTCGATCAAATATTAAAACAAAAAACGAAAAACGACATCTTAGCTAAAGAAAAGAAATAAAATATAAAATTTTATGAAAAATCTTAAGACAAGAAAGTTAAGCAAAAAATTAAATTATATTAAAATCGAATCGTTTCTCGTTAAAAAAACAAAGAAATCAATCAATTACGAACTCGACTTACTTAAAAACGCTAAAGTATTTTTAGTATTTTATATTTTATTGTTGAAATCAACGAATTCAATTACGTCTTTATAGAACATATTTTATTTTCATTCATAAAAAAAGAAATAATATAAAGTTGAAAAAATTTTACGAGAAGAAGATCAAAAATATCTTATTAAGTAAAAAGAATATTTTATTTTGAAAAATACATAAAAGTCAAAGAAAAATCTTAATTGTTATCAAAATCTTTTAAGAAAGTTTTATTAAAGCTAGGCAAAAAAACAATAGCTCAATTTAAATTAATTGAAAATTAAAATAATTCGAACAACATATTAAACAATAACTCAAGAGTCTTCGCAATAAACTTAGCAAAAAACGCTTCATTTATCTCTAGATTATTAATGTTTTTTCACTTTATTATAATCATTTTTTTCTTTTTATTTTTTAGAAAATTTAGTTGTCTTTCTAAACGACTTAGCTTAGTACGCGCTTCGCGCATTTCTTTCTTTAAGCGCAATTTTTTTTCATAAATTCGTTTTATTAAAGTAAACAAAATTGCCAAATCATAATTACGATTTAATTGCACATATTTTATACACTTTTCGAAATTATCGTTTACACAATAAACTTTATTAGACATCGCACAATTACAACAAGAACGCATCGCTAAACACAAGAAATCTAAAACGTTAAAAAAAAATTTACGAAAAAAAGAATTTTTAGTATTTACTTTTTTTGAAGGCATTGTAAGAAGACATTGGATTTTCAAAAAAAAAACTCTAAAAAAAAGAAATAGTGTTATGAGTTTACTTAAGTTATACTAGTAATTTAGGTTCTATACGCTATGAGCGCATTTATTATTATACTTAATATGTTCGAAAAGCGAACATTCTAAACATAATGTTTAACATGTTCGATGAGCGAACATCGCGAACAATTATGTTCGTTATGTTTAACGAACGAACAAAACGAGCAATCTATATTTTCTTAATATATAGAAACTAGGAACACGATTTTCTTATAAATTGTATTTAACTTATCTTAAGTCTTTACTTATTGTTACTTTGATTTATAAATTACTTGTGAAAATTTATTGAACATAAGATTGTCTATAGTCGCAAATTCTTATTATTAAGTGATTGCTTACATTGTCTAAAGACGTTTATAAATCTTTTCAATAACATGATTCTCTCTAATATCTCTTACGAAAGTACTAGCATAACACACTATCGAAACTAACAAAAAAGATCGTTATTATTTAAACAAGATTTTAGCGAAATTAGAGTCGCTATTTAGTTTTCTTAACATTAACAATTAAGTAATACGCAAGACATTACATGTGATCTCTTGACAATTAAGTTAACGAAATAATATTCATTTAAAGCTTGCTAACAATCGTCTAAAAAATTAAAGAGTTTCTAGATAAAAAAGTGATCTTCTTAATTGACATAATACTTGAGCAAAGACAAGATAAAACGTCTATTACGTTTAAAGTTTAAAATGCTATTAATATACTAAGATCTTTTGTTATTTTTGACAACAATAGATTTACGAGATTCTTGTCGTTGTTTAAACAAAGAATCAATAGCAATGTAATTAACAAAAATAGCATAAAAGACATAATAAATTATCATAAACGCAAAAAGCTCGAAATCGACGATCAAAGAATTTTTATTAAAAATGCGTTTAATTTTGAAAAAATTTACGTATTAATTATTTAGTTTAATAACAAAACGAATGATATTAAAGTTTTAACATTGAGCTAGACTTCGTCATCGACAAAGTATCGAAAACAAGAATGATGAAAACGATTAACGTTAAACTTGTAAATAACTTGAGTTATAAGCATTTCATCGCATAAATACTACGTAAATTTGTTTATTTTTTAAGTAAATTCTTCGACATTAACTAGCTTGTTTCGAGCTTAAATCGTAAAATTCGCGAATAAAAATTTTAAAAATTTAAAGTCTAGACGTAAATTCTAATCTAAATGAATCAAGAAGAACAAGACGAAAGTGATTGACAAAAAATCGTTGTTAACGACAAATTTAGCGTTCGAAAGTCATTTAACTTAATTATTTTGCATATAATTAACGAAGACTCGAAGATAATGTTTTATAACAACGTTAACTCGCTTAATTTAATCGTTAATTTCGAAATAATATGCGATAAATAACTTGACGTCAATTTTTAACATTTGACAAAAATGTTTTTAAATCTTAAAGATAAATTGTGTGCTTCGATTAAATACAAAGAACTTAAGTAATTTATAATATTTTCAAACGTAAATGTAGGAGCAATTGATAATTTTCTTTACTTTTATAGAAGTAATAAAAATAAAATATTTTATCTTAGTAAAACGATTAACGAAAACAAAAACGTATTTATACGTAATACTTATAAAAATATTAGACAATAAAGAATCTACGTAGTTTATAAACACATTACGTCAACGACGTTCGAAAACAAGAGAAAAACGCAATCATTTTTGCATTTTTTGTCTAAAAGACTTAAAACGAATGCACGTATAACAATTTTATATAAAACGCTAAATATACTTGTAAACATTAAATTATCAATAAGCTTAATTAATTAGTTCGTAACATTTCGTTCTTTTTAAATAATTACTAACAATACTATTATGAGCAAGCTAGATTATACGAAGACGAAGACGATTCAAGTTTAACACATTTTTTTTTCGAAAATATAAAAAGTTAAAGCGTTTTTCACATTTAATTAGAGAAATTCTATTATAATAACATACTTCACTTCGAAGCGCTTCGAATACTTAAGATGCGAATTGATCGTTAATTTCGACTTGTTTTCACAAGATTTAAGTAAAAGTATTCGTTAAATTTTTATTAAGATTCGAAGTTTTTTAATTTAATTAAGATTCAACGTTCTTAACGTCAAATTCTTTAACGTTTAACTTTATCAAAACTAACGTAATGAAAAAAATTAAAAAAATTAAGAAAAAAATATAATTAAATAGAATTTAAAGTAATGATTTTGCAATAAAGTTCGTCAACAATTCAAGAATTTAAAACATAAGTTTTTAAAATTGTCTAATGCTAACATCCGCATTTCGGAAACGTAACTCTAGCAGATCTAGAAGACATTTTTTCGAGACTTTTGTTCAAGCAGATCTGGCAGATCTAGCAGATCTACTAGTCTAAAAAAGACAATATAAGAGCTTACTAAGCAATATAAATTACATCTATATAATACTCTTGTATTTGTTGTAATTT
>JAABUQ010001620.1_pt1 | contig 47635 bp, 38 predicted proteins | sample 5560001 | NCBI WGS metagenome assembly JAABUQ01 (sample SAMN10711888, study PRJNA513371) | rock metagenome | isolation source: Antarctica rocks | place: Antarctica: Victoria Land, Finger Mt nord | collected 2015-12-18
GGGATGGGGGATGTGAAAATGGAGGATACATTGATGGATGTGGCTGGGGGGGAAGACTCAGGTGGTGATGTAGCAAGCTGAGCCGATTGGAGTCGGAGTTGCTCGACTTCTTGTCCTTGGATAGAGACGATTTGCGGATGCATTCGAGTCGGGTATCCTTCATATTCAAGGAGGGAAGGAGATGTTAGACTGTTGGTTCGTGGTTGTCAAATCATTGTAATAAGACGAAACCCTTCTTCAACCGCCATAAACTCTCGAACCAGTATTTCCGGCATCATAGAACACCACTATCACGGCACAAGCGCAGCACTTGCACTTTGCTAGTCTACTGGATTGACCTACGCAGACCAGTGTACCGACAAGCTATGAAAATGCTTATAAGACAGACATCGAAATCCAATGCTCAATTTGTGTAGATGCTTCAGTGAGTTATACTAACAATCTTTAGAGAGAAAACCCTTTCTTCTCCCACACCCACGTCCTTCATACCCTCCCCTACTCCTTCTGAGGTGCCATTGTCTCGTTCTGGCAGTACTCTGGCTATAATTGCTTACTCTTACGTACCGTTTCAGTAGCTGTCAACATCTACGTCATGTCAAAGACTGCTGGCTCTGCTGCAGCAGATTTCGAGTTTGACCCTGAGCAGCAGGCATGTTATCTTGATTTGCGTCTATCTTCTTGTTAAAAAGAAGCTTGTAGCAAAAAGTAGGTCGTTCGTGTTTTCTGGCTTAAAGTGTATGCCCATGTTTGTGATATTGGCTGAGCCGCCCATGTCCCAGTGTCAGCAATATGTCAGGTAGAGGTGCAAATGGCTGCATGTATTCACTTGTTGTCTACTTGAGTATACACGACTACTTGTATGGCTACAGCGAAACGAGAGTCAGCATATACCAGACGTCTTCGATTTCGAAATGGCTGTCTTGATTAAGACATGACGCTTCAGCAGTGCCTCTTTCTTTATTCACGAGGACAAAAATGAATCGCGTGGCTTTGCGCTAGCGCGATGATTCATTTGACCTTCTACCCTCTAAGTCTACGATGGTATGGTAATGGTCTGAGTGATCCTGCTCGAATGCCGGTTAAGTCTTGCCGATTTGGTGTGGAGGCTTATCTTGTCTTGAAGAGTGCTATTTCGGAAAGAGGGTCTGAGAATTGTTGAGTGCAGATATGTCCCTTGACTGAGCAGCAAAGCAAGCCAAACCAGTGATGCGAACAAACTCTATACGGCTGCTGCATCCGAGAAAGGCAGCAAGCACGAGATTTACTCAATTCGAATAAGGGGAAGTAGTGACGGTGGATACTGAGCTATTGTATGAAGTCCTTAGTTCGATGCACGTTCCTGAACATATAAACGACCAAAACGTCTTGTTTTTGGCCATTCTATTGGAAGAAGTTCGACTTCACCGTCGAAGAATTTATCGTTAAAAGGGTTCAGAAGTCGCCGGCAAATCCTTCGTCGGCACTCGACGGTCTCTCTCCGCCACAATGTCCAAGCACTCTTGAAGTGGTTTGAAGCCTGACGTGTGGGTCTCGGAGACTTGGTCGTCCAATTGGGACGAGCAAGTTCAAATTTGCCTTCCAGAATACAATTCGAGGACAACCGACTCGTCCCAATTCTTTTATCTACAGGATGGCGGCACCAGGACCTTTCCATTCTCTCACGCAGGCTAGACTGACTCAGTCGAGAAAAGTAGTGGTGTCGAGGTCGCGGTGATCAGCAGAATATGCTAGAACAGATTCCTAATGTACTCTATTAGTCCCTTCAGCTCTTAATAACAATGGAAATGGACGTACTTGCTTGCGACACTGGTGCTTCAGCCCTATTCCATCTATCTGGAAATGTCCCAGCTCGTCTGAGTGGGAATTGGGCCACTCAACAGTCATATCACTGATACACTCAATATTCTGGCGTAGATAGTCAAAGCAACCATCGATCTGCTGCATTCGCCTGACTTTGAGCCACGCTTCGCTGTCTTTTCTGGAGACTTGCTCAATGCCGGTGTGTTGCGAACCAAGATACTGGTCTCGAATCATCTTCAAACAACGAAGCTGGTGTGCCCAGGAAAGGCCGTATTTCTTCCGCTCCTGGCCGTCTTCGCTTGGCAGGCCTGGAGGAAGACCATATTTTTCTGGCTTTGGGATGTAGACATGGCCCAGTCCTTTGTCATCAAAGCGGGTCCAGATCTTGTTCTCTTGGTCCTTCGGCGTTTGGCTGATGGCGCGTGCTTCGGTCGCGACTACAATTCCGTCAGTACCTACAACTCCCAATGTTCTGCTCCTTTGACTCACTGTTTGACCCAAAGCCATCTCCCGGCGCTTTTAGAGCAGGATGCAAAGTGGTAAAGATGAACACAAGAAGAAGAGTCGCAATAGTAAGGAGGACGCAAATCACAAAGAGGAGTCGTTCCCAGGTCGAAGTAAGTCGTCCTGATTTAATATCATATTGGCATGTCGGACATTCAGAAGTCTCAGGCCCATCTTCATCGACCTGTTGTAAAGGGAGCTTTTCGTATTGCCAGAAAGCCATAATGCGACGGAAACACCAAACAGCTCAGCATGTGCCTGAACAGAAGAGAGAGAGAGATCATTCTGTGGAAATCGGGAAGCCAAGACATCTCAGCGATGGTATCATGCAATTCCCCAACGTAGTGGTGGTGAAGCCCAGAACGTGCGCTGCAGTCTGAACCATGAATGGACGAATGAAGCAAGCACACGGCAGATCCATCACTAGTGGACGCGGGCACTTACACGCAAATGGTATATCGGCACTTCGGCATTCGAAAAGGGTAATGATTTATGCACAATCTCTGCATATCCTCCTAGTCCGTGTGTTTACCTTGAGCATGAGGAAAGCATGATGGCGTCAACCGCGCACCCGTGGTGTCAGCCACATCAGCACTACTCCTTATCGGGATGGAATAAAAGCATGCGATCTCTTGGCAGGCTTGAGATGCGCACTTGAATCGTCTTTGCAGCCAATCACGGGAGTGGCGGCTCTTGGCTTCAGCTGGTCTTAACGTTGGTGGCACCCGGATACTTCTCGAACCAGAGGGTTTCATGTGCAGTTGAGGGATTTCAGCCAGCCTCACCCAGCAAATCCTTGATCAACTCAGCAACCATCAAAGTGGCTTATCCTCCTTTTCCCTGCATGGGCTGAAAAGGGGTCGAATATGCAAAGGGGATCCTGCAGTGCTGGGGAACAATCTCTTATCTCCAAGCACTGCAAACGTTTGATGGTCTAGAACAATACGTATATGCAACTATTACTCCCAGTTGACTACTGCTAGCATTGCACCAGCACTCCAGCTTGCGCTCCACACAGCTCCTAACCGTGGACCCAAAATGGTTGACCCACAAGCACCCAACGCAGTGACTTCCTTCTCGTCATTGGCCCTATTTGGCCGTTAAGAGTACTCTGCCCGTCTCTCCCCAATCAGTCTCGGCCGTGCTCTTTGCTGGCTTTGAAAATTTGCAATCCATTTCCTTCGGCTACTGGGTTGCATGCGGTAGTCGCTTCTTCAAATCCTCCGCTTTTTTGGCAACGTGAGATGCATTTCCGCTTTCGGCTCCCGGTTCCATTAGGTGAGTTTACCGTCCTTCAAGATGGTCCTCGCGGCGCAAGGGTGCGGTTCCAGTAGGCAGGGGCGCATTAACGCCTCACAGTCCTTATAATCTTTCAGCTTGATGGCATTGGAAGCAATGGGAACTCTGAACAAGCCTTTCGAAACAGCATTCCCGAGCGAAGCCTATGGTAGATGCGGCACCAGCTTGCGGGCGAATCTGCAGGGAAGAGTTGAGTGGACTATCACCCACCTGTATAGCGAACCTTTTCGACTATGTAGTCTCTATAGCGTCTTCTCACAATATTCACGCGCGAATTCCTATCATGACCGTACTCACCACTTGGAATGATGAGGGACAATACTATAAGGCAAGGGCTCTCGGGCGCCTCATGCCACTGATATTCTGCTTGGCCAGTCGCAACATTTCTTTGACCAGTCCAGGTTACTTACCCCAAGACGAAGCGGTGCCGGTGTTGCCGTAGCCAGAGGGAGGCAGGGCTAGAAATGAGGGTTCCTGCGAACGTCTTCCTTATCCGGATTTCTTTCCTTAAAATTGCAACACAAGAAAGAACGATCATGAGGAATTGGTATCTAGAAGCTCTGGACATTAAACATCCAGTACATGCACCAACGCCAACGACAAGTTCCATTTTTGGAGGCGAGGTTTCATTTGCCTTTACAAAAAGATGGCAGACTCAGACGACCACGAAAACCATGTCATCGGCCACAATATAGAAGCCATGATAAAATATGGCGACTGGATGCCAGAGATGGATGGGAGCTGCAATTCAATCAGAGCCTCCAATGAGTCGAAGAAAGCCGACGAGCAACCGTTTTGTATTTTGAGGTTGGTGGGAAATTCGCTACCAATTTGTTGGGCTTCGGGTAGGCGAAGTGGCGGGTTGTTTCATGACAGCTGAGCCTGCGGCACGTTCGAAATGTTGGTGCTTAGTCGTTTAAGTAAGATTGTGTGATCCACAGCGATCAATCAATGTCCCTTGTTTGCGGTTGTACTTTACAGACTCACGAATGAGGAAGTTATACTGACAGTTGTGAAAGGTAAGATCTCATAGGAGATTAATAACAATAACAACAACAACAACAAAGTGAGCAACAACATTTTGAAGACTCACGGTTGCACTTCAGACTCACCCTTGATTTCCCTTACCATTATTATATTAAGTACGCGGTATGCCTCGTATATTTGCAAGGCACAGAAGCCCGCAGCTCATCTCTGAAAAACTTGGATTCGTTGTCCAAACAAGAATTCCCTTAGACAACAAAACATTGCAAAGGCTTCATCATGCATCTCCGATTCTTGTTTCATGCTGCAGTCGCAACGATCATCACCTCCCCAGTTTACTGCACCAGCACAACCCTTGTATCCGCGCCGATCAGCAAGCGTCCCACGCCAAGTCAAGGCCCACCCACGCCCGCTTCCACAAAGTCATGCTACCAAGGCCTCCTATCCAATGTGCAATTCAACCGTGATGCCGCGGCCTCTCAAATCTCCAACCTGTGCAATGATCTGCACAAGCAGAAAATCGTCCTGACCCACGATAACCCCAACATCCCGACGACAAATCCCTTCGACAAGGATCTCAAAGCTACAGGTCCAAGCATCGCCGACCAGGGCAAAGTCCTGCATGTCCACCCGGAGTGGATGAGAGATGCCTGTGACAACAATAACAATTTCGTTGAAGTCAATTTCGGAACTATGACAGTGGAGGAGTGCACGGCGCCCCTAATGGAGGCTTTGGACGATTGTGAGTTCGGCTGTCCATGGGCCATTGCTTTAGGCGCTCTTGCACGAGTCAATGCTAACCACGTTTGCAACTGGGTCCCAATCTTTCGAATCCAACTAAGGCCACGTTTTGGAAATGGGGTGGTATGGTGAAGAGGAATTGCATCTGGTATAATGTCGATGCCTACGTGCACACCACCATGTAGTTAGACTGTGGAGCTCTTTCATAATGATTTATAAAGCCGATACTGTCGAGTTTCTGACGTCTTGCAATGACCTCCAAGCCTTGCGTTTGTTCTGGTATTGATGCGGCTTGGTCGTTGTTCGAAGCTTCGTTGTTGACAATATTTTGGTAGGAGAAGACGTTGGGTGTTGAAGGATTCCTGTATCGAGTCAAAGCTTTTGCATGGCACTGGAGGGAAACATTTTCCGCGATTTGCCTCTCTGCCATCTCTCCACCTTCCTTAGTCGCCGCGTGCGTATCCTCATATGGTGATGTTATTTCAGCTTTAGCAAAATCATTCGATTCCCCATCAAACATTTTTCGTCGTGCACCATCTCTGAGGGCTTATATTTGCATCTGACATAACAGAGGGCTGAAATGTATAAAATTGAGATACTTGGGAGTAGATAGACATGAGCAATTTCAGGACCACTCGATTGAATGCTTTGCAACTAATCTCAACACGATATTGCTACATGTCTATCCGGCTTAGATGAGCAACTTCATGAATTTATCCATAGTCTGCGCCAATCGGGCACTGACATCACATATCAAGGCGCGAGTCAGAGAAGAGACTCTCAATGGGAGAAAATCCGATGATAATACGATGCGCGTGGATGCCTCCCGAGGTCTGAGAAGAATTCTGTAAACACTTCCTGCCGAGGCGCGCTAAGCCCTGGGTGGATAGAAGCCCTAGCCGTGGACCTTTGTAGTCTAGCGTAGGGTTTCAATAAGAACCATCCTAGGCCGGCTCTGGCTTAGTGGACGTTTAGCGCCATGACAGCAAAACATTCAACATGTCTCATCCCATTTGGATTTCATGTCACATCTTCTAAATCTACGACTATGGCAGCGGCTTCTATTCTTTAGATACTCTTACAACTTGTCTCTGTCTTCTGGTCTGTTGGCATCATGCGTGGAAAGCTTTCGACGCAGCGCTCTCAGCTTCTTTCTCCACCTTTGCCACGATAACTGGTTCAATGCGAGGAGGGGAAAGGTTTCAGGCTTGTAGGAGGCAGCCAGCAGGATAGAGATACCTTACATGGGCGTGGCACGAGAAGGTTTTGCACTCCTTCAATAGCTATTGCTCTGCGTCTGGCGAATATCCTTATCGAACCACTTCATCCTCCAACCATCTTTGCAAGGCTGCAACCTTCCTAATTCAACTATGCCCTCCAAGACGAAGGAGAAAGATCGAGCCAGAGACGGTGAACCTCCCCGAGTAAAAGACAAGTCCCGCCACAAGTCATCCCGCTCCTCTCACAAAGCCGATAAGGCATCAACCCCCTCAGAGCGCAGCTCCACGAATGACTCCCCTACAATAAGACGAAGAGCGTCAGTACCTGTCGCTCAGACCGAGCGGGGATCCTCATCTCCCTCAGCTATGGAAAGCAAGACTAGCCTACCATATCCTACATTCTCGAAGGCACATAGTAAAGAGGCTGTAGGAAGCAGAGAGAATGTTGTGAATCCTCGCCTGAGCTACTATACCCCTGATCCTACCGATCTCGACCAAAGCAAGAAGCGCGCAAACAATTTAGATGTGCCACAGGCTCCTCTTTTGGCTCCTCCGAGCCCCCCAGAAACCACAATGGACCAGAAGCCCAGGGCGGAGAAAGAGAGACCCAAGGTGGACACAATCAAGGTGGAGCGCAAGAGGTCGGATCTGCAAAAGGCTGCGGACGAGTTGAAGAGGCGGCTCGGAAGGGGAGGCTCGACTATAAATGATACTGGGAAAGGCCATTCGTTGCGAAAGTCGAGATCAAGGACCAGCCACCGTGAATCTTCAAAAAACGAGAGCAAATCAGGCCATTCCTCGGCAAGGAATTCGAAGCCTAGCACTCCTTCCAAGCATCAGGCAAAGATGGTCACTGTCGAAGACTCTACGTCGTCTACAGCTTTCCGCAAAACATCATCTTCGGTGCAGTCCTCTGCCAGCAAGAAAAGCGAGGCAACGGTATCGACCGACTCGGACGCCACTTCCGTCGCACCTGAACAGCCAAACACACAGCGCCCGTTTACACCGCAAGTAAACCACGACTTGTTATCTACCGTTGAGCAGGATGCTGAACCCAGGACACCAACCCTTTCGGAACCTCAATACCCGTCGAGTCGCAAACAAATACCTGCGTACTCAGTCAATGGTAGCGTCTTCGAAGACTCACCCATGCCACCACCACCTCCCCCACCTCCAGAGCTTCCAATGCCCAGAGTAGACTACCTGATGCAAAACGGCGGGCTACCGCAACCAACACCCAGAAGCCTTTTGACCATTGGACAGACGATAGTACCGCAACAGCCAGCCTTTACATTATCCAATACCCTTGAAAAATTCTTCTTACCATTCCATACTGTCCTGGACGACTACAAAAAGGTCATTTCGAAGAACGGATCGCTTGCTGTTGCAACAGGCTATCGCTCTGTCGCGCGCAGACTCCTCGATCGTCTTGAGGCAGTATTTGCAAGAGACATTTCATCGGAAACCTGCGAGTGCATGCTCTGCCAATCAGCGCCAGACTATGAGCAAGACCCAGATGATAAGCGCGGTGTGAGCTGGGGAGAGATACTCGAGTATGTTTGCGGACGACAAGACCTTCCACAATGGCCCCCCTTTGTGATCGACGGCATCGGTCTGGGCATATCATCTACGGGACAGGTGGCGCCAATGCAGAAGCTTGACATTGATGTTCCCGAAGAATTTCGAGCCCATTACATTCGACAGTCGGTGAAGACTAAACAATCTGTGGATTCATGGTTGGAAAGCCAGCCCGCGAATCCTACAAGCCCTCCTCAGGATGTAGATGATGAGACACTGACTTTCGCAATGTTGACTCGTCTAGAGCCCGAGCAAAGGCCAACATTCAAGTCTCTACTGGGCGTAGCTCCGAGTCGACCCGCATCAACAGCAGGAACCCCTCTAATCGAACCGTCATCCGATCTGTTACGAAAGACGGGGCTTGCTATTGAACGACTCTATCGCCTCGCGTGCCCCCCTCGAGATCCTGAATCGGCAATGTTCCTCCTCACGAATCCCAGCCTTCACAACGTCCTCGCTACTCTGGCAGCCGTCAGCGATGGAGAGTGGGAAATCCTCATCTCCGGTCGCTTTGACGGTTTCCTTCGCAGCGGCGCCGAAGACACTCCCAATCTACCTGGCCCGCCACCCTCACGTGGGCCAACGAGAGGTCCGACGCCATTGTCCCGCATGACCACGCCAGCATCCCTTCCACCCTCCCGTGGCCCAACCCCATTTTCGAGCATCGGCAATCCGTCACCCGGCTCAGTGGGCGCGCCAGTCGCTCTTGACGAAGAAACAGAAATCGCAGTCCTTGCCGAAGTCGAAAGAGAAATCTATCTTGGGATGGAAGCCTTGGAAGACGCCTTCGAAGCCCTGCACTTCAAAGCTGAGACAGTGCGGGCGGCATTGCGCGAAAGAGGTGCGGGATTGGCGCAAGCCAACCAGAGGCGTAGAGGCATTGTTGCCGGGAATCTAGATGCAAGAATGGGAACACCGGCTAGTGGATTAGGCACGATGGGATGGGAGAGTGGAACTGATGATGGGATTGATGATGCGGCGAGCGAATTGGCGCCCGATGATAGCGCAAGCAATGTTAGTAGCTCGAGGCATAGGAGGCCGAAAAGGAGGACTGAGCGGAGAACGCCTGCGCTGGTGGAGGAGGAAGATGAGCATGAGGATGTAAGGGGGAGCGGGGTAGGAAGTCGGATGGGGATGAAGAGGTGAAAGGGCTTTCTTATCACTGCCATGGTCGTTGCCATAGCCATTGCGAGGATGCTTTCATTCGAGCAGGGAAGCAAAGGTGAAATCTAATGGGTTACGTTTCATGATTAACATGAGCCAGACTGAGCATTTCACGGCATGATGCAAACCATCGGCGTTACTTTGGCATGTATTACTATCGACAGCAAAAATCCATTTTAGCATACGACAACATAATATCCTTTGCATGGGTCAATGAAGGATATGGAATGTCTCAGAACTATGCTTGTCTACTTACATAACCTTCACCAATATAACAACTTACCCTGCCCAGCGAACCCATGATGAAGGGTGAGGGGGGAATGTGAGCCTCGGCTCACGATACTTTGACCAAATTGGCTTAGTTCCAATGTTAGCAACCCAGAGTTTCAACCCTTTGCATTTCTAATTTCTTCACACATATTGAAACAATACGCGACGTCTCTAGATCCTACAAATCTCGAATCCAACGATCATACCGTGCAGGCCTTAGAGAATGAGGTCTCACATCAATTTCACGAGACATGTCTCCCAGCTCCGGCCCATTTACGGCTTATCAGAAAATCCCACAATCCCACCTTGTGGAAATGTTTCACTCATATAGTGAGTATCGGAGATTATCTCTTCAAGAAACCCCACGGCTCCTTCGGCCATTCCTAACAAGGAAGTCGACTTTGAGATATGCTGAATTGGAGGTGGGGGTGTAACCGCTCAGGGGCGGACTCCGTCCCGTAGGTTTCAGATGGGAGAAGAAGACTGGATCGCATATAGAGCACGCTTTCCTTAGTGTTTCATGTTCTTGTTCGCCTTTACAGGCTTACAGCTTCAACTTTGTCTGTCTCTTGTTTGCAGAGGATGGTAGCATGCTATCCGCTGTGCGAGCTGTCGCCAGTGTGGCCATCCGGAGTTGATTGGGCGTTCATGACACTAACGTTCAGAGCAGCTATTTTCCTTGTGGTTGTTTAAATTGCTTGAGTCGCCCCCATTTTATCTTCGGTCTGCATGCCGATGTTCTACGAGGGACATGGCCCACCTAGTGGGGATAGCCGTCTTCTGATGCCGGGCCCATGCATGCCGCAGCGGTAAGTACTCCTTTCGGGGATTCCCCATGCTTCCACCCACTTTGATTGGTCCATTCCACATCGACTGGAACACCCAGGGTCTGATTAACGCCTTCAAGAAGCATGCATCCATTTAATCTCCGTGCCACGAGCCACGGGGAGCATCACCTCTTGCAGCCTTGAGAGAAACTTTGAGATCTTATTGGCTAACATGGCAGTACGGTAACAATCTGTCGACCTCATGTTTTGGATAAGCAATCGTCGGTCTGACATTTTTCTCTTCCCAAGCATCAGCGCTGCTTGCTATTGATCTAGACTGCTGGTGCAGACGGTCCCACATTCTTTTACTGCACGTTCTCCACACACTCTCTTGATTTACTCCTGTTACTTTCTTGTCGCTGAAATCATACATCCTTCACTTCTACAAAACACAATACTTCTCTTGCGTACTACACGAAGACAATGCTCGTCAAAATCAACAAGACAAGCTACTTGTTAGCCTCTCTTGCTTTCTCCTCTCTGGTAGAGCCTCAATATGTGACAAGGAACGGCCTCCAATTCCAACATAATGGCACGCCTTATACTTTCGCTGGAGCCAACATGTGGCCAAGTACGTGGTACTGCCAAATGAGAAACAACGGCAGCTAATGACATGTCAGTTACTTTCCAAGGTCCAGAATATGTCAAGACGGTCATCAGCGGAGCCACAAAGGGCGGATTCCCTATCCTCAGGATCGCCGCCTGGAATGAAAAGGATCTTGCCCACGGCAAGAACCCCGGCGATTACTTCTTTCAAGAGTGGAACGGGGCGACTCACACTATCAACGATGGGCCAAACGGGTTTGGTCTGTTGGATTCCGCTGTTCAACAAGCTGAAGCGGCGGGTATCCATCTCATCGTGTGTTTGACTAAGTACAATCGATGAGTGTCAAAATGCGAGATAATTCGCTGATGTGTTTCAGCAACTGGCTTGACTATGGCGGCATGGACACATATATCATGAACATACTTGGAGAACAGGATTTCACCCACACCAATTTCTACACTAACACGCAAATCAAGGATGCCTGGAAAACCTACGTCTCCCATGTAGTCAACAGGTACAAGAACAGTCCTGCAATCTTCTCCTGGGAACTCGCCAACGAAGCTCGTTGTCAAGAATCCAACTGCGCAGGCGGTGTCTTAACCAAATGGGCCGACGAAATGTCCCAATACATCAAATCCCTCGATTCAAACCACATGATCACTTTTGGCGGCTATGGTTACTTCAACTACGGCAAAACCGACATCGCAGCCTCCCATGACTACGACTTCAACTACGATGGAGACTCAGGCGAAGACTATAACGCCATCATCGCCCTTCCCGGTATCGACTTTGGTACCGTTCACCACTACACGGTCTACGACACTTCGAACAACGAGACTTACGGGCTGCAATGGCTCAAAGACCACAACGCCGCCTCGGTGAAAGCAAATAAACCCATGGTCGTAGAGGAACTCGGCGTCAACCGCACATCACCGGGCATGAGCATGGTGGAAGTCCTCCAAAGCTACGAAACCTACATTGCGTCCGCAGACGCGAACGCCATTCAAGGTGTGCTGCTCTGGAGTTGCGATGTCGTGGGCGGGAGTTGCCCGTTCCAGGGCGATCCGTTTGCGATTTGCCAAGGCGATGACTTCTACACGAGACTGGTCACGGATTTTGTGAAGACGATGGCGAAGAAGAGCGGAAGTTAGGTCGACTTGGGCCGATGAGTGGGAATACCATCACGCCTGCTGGCTCGGGATCAAGCGGGAGTGCTGGTGCTCCAACGAGTAGTGAAGCTGTGAGCGGTGCCAGTTGCGCTGCATGCGCGGTGGCGAACCAGACGGATGCAATACTGGGTAGGAATGGGATCCCTCCCGAGGACTGTGAGGAGCTTTTGCTGGGTACAAGGGATGATCGAGGGCATCTTCTTGTGCATAATATTCTGTTCACATTCTTCGTTCATAGATGTATCCGTCTTCGATGCCAAGCAGGGGACAGGCTAGAATGTAATGATACAATTCAAGTGCAGCCTTTTAAAGAAGCATGAATGCACCTAACACAGTTTAAGAAGTGATATAAACCAGTACACTATGGGCCACAAACCAAGCCCCTTGCAATACTCGAGTTCCATAGGGCTAGGGCAGACAGAACATCAGCCCTGCGGATCTTCTATCATCTCCTCGATCACGATTGCCTTCACCTGTATCCTACACAATTCAGTAAAGACTTAGAAAAGATACCCCTCTATCTGATGAACGAACAATGGCTTTGTGGAGCCTTCAGTAGAGATATAAATCCTGGTCAAATCCCTACGTTGTGTTGCTAATCTGTGAAGCGTGGACCTAGAGCAATATGTCTTGCAGCTATCTTGTTCTTCGCACGGCAGAACTTTCTAGCTCTGCTGATCTTGAAGGTGAGGCTGATTGTAGCAGTTCCTTTCGCACCCTTGAACACCATATGTGGAATACCCGCACACCCTCACTCGAAACCAAAATCTGCATAAGCCCATCTTCCGACAACGCAGCGTGGACTTACTGCACCCCGAGCAACCACTTCAGCCTTCGAGGATCATTCGAAAAGTGAGGCTTGCGGTCACAATATCATCCTCCCCTCTAGAGCATGACAGACGACCCAAAAACGTTGAGCGTATGTGTGTTGGAAGACCTGGCCATTAAAACACATCTTATCTGCGCCCAAGAGGCCGTCACGCATACGTCTCTGCTGCATCATATACACCGATACATCAAGTTGCAAGGCCTCGACCGCGGGGTAAGACCAGCGAGTGTAGTCAAAGGAATTGAAAGTATCTAGCCGGTACTGCTAAAACTGATATCTTGATGGGTAAAACGAAGGCTTAAAATGCGAATAGAGGGTAGGTGGGTGAAAGGTTTCGAGCAGAGATCCGCCGCCAAGCAGATGCCATACTTCTTTTATGAACGACGGGAGGCTATAAGAGGGGAACAGACTAATAATTTTACAGCAGCTACTAAAAGCAGGACCACTCTGCTTGATCGCTCCTTTCTCATCTCTTTGCGCCTTCAAGCAAAATTACTTACATCTCAGCGTTATCAAAAATCCTCATTTCGCTTCTGATGCCGTGCCATTCCCTGCCGGACGCGCAAACCTCTTCACCCACCCTACTGCAACTATTGCACCCCCAACCATAACATCAAACCCAACTTCTGTCGTCCTAGCAGTAGTCACCAGCCATATACCCAGGCCTCTCAGCACGGTACACGCATTTCCATATTCAAAGTGGTGTGGAGGTACCCGGAAGAGGGAAAGCTCAATACGTTCATAAAGAATATCCATCCCTGGGAATATAGGGCCGGTATGGGCAAAGCGGCAGATTTCCGGAATTGTTTGAAAGAGAGCGAGCAGATAATCGTGAACGATGAGAGCGTGTTGCGGGTTGGGCGAAGCGTAGAGGTGCAGTGTGGTAGGGGGATCAGAGTAGGGGATGTCCCAGAATCTACAATTGGTTGAGTGCGTTATTAAGTTGGATCGAGTGGGTAACAAGCCAAGAGAAGGTTTTGCAAGCTAGACGAGAGAAAGACACAGAGGATACGGGCTGCTTACATGTCGTTTACAGTTGTGATGTTAGTGATAGCCTTACTTGATGCAGAACGCTGCAAGACTGCTGCTGGTTCCACGAAGAGTAGCAGCTGGCAACCAATGAGCCACACTATAACGGATGCGGCTTTGAATCGGTTCATTCCGATTTCCATTTTGATCCACAAGACTGGCCTTTTCCTCCAACTAGGACAAAACAAAGGAGGGAAAGTTGGAAAGTTGAGAAGTCGCAAATGCACAGCGGCCGCCCAGGATAAAATACCCAGAGCCGGTAATCGCTCGGTCACTCTCTTCCACATCAAAAGAAAGAAGCCTTTTTTGGTCGACGGAACGTTTCTGCGCGCAAAAGACGAGGGATCCGGTATGCGCACCATCAGTATCAACACAGGGTGCTAGATCCTTGTTGACGGATACATATCCATCCTGTCGATTGTCCCACGACAGCAAGCTCCGCGATTGGAAGCGCAAAGAGTTTGACGAAGATTCGGCGCTCCACCAAGGAGTGTACATCTTCGGACTGCGTGAATAGATACAAAAGAGGAGATTGGTTGCGTCGCCAAGTCACCCATGTGATAGCGCAGGCAAACTTGAGACAGAAGGCTTCCCATAGAAAAAGGATCTCGAAAGGCCAACACGACATTCTGGTTGGATCCAGCTGTAGCGTGTAGTCGTGAACACGCCAATCGATGCCTCTACACTGTGGTTCGCCTGCACCTCTCTCTTCCTTGATTCGACCTTTCGACATCTCATTCTCATGCCAATCCGATAGATGATATACGATCTGTGATGTACAGCACGCCTTTTCCTAACTTCTGTACTTACAGAAGAAAGAACCAGGATCGTCGAGACAAGGAGCGGGTGGGGGAAGATTTCCCGCTAAGCGCAGAAGACCCTGTATCATAATCGCCATCCAAAAGCCATCTTCTCACGATCTTGCATCCGCCATTCCCAAACCTATCTACTTTCGCAGTCTCCCATCTCCAACCGCAAAACCGCACTCTGCACCAACGCAAGCTGAAACGCTAGCCAGTGAGCCCCTCGGCGGTGTTCTCCTCCTGCGGCACCCGATGCCTCGCCTTTACGTGAACGGATTAGCACATGATCGGCCGAGCCCGCGTGGCGTTGTGAGGCGCTGTCAGCCTCTAGACCTCGTATGACGCACGCCCTTGGGACGGGGGATTCCGCTGCGTTGGGGGAATGGGGGACGCTCCAAGAAGAGTGTGATAAACGTATAGAAAAGATGGAAGCTTGCGGGCACTGAGTGAGGAGAAGAGGTGGTAATGGGATGTGTAGTCAAAAAGTTGGTGATTGTGCGGAAACTTTGCTAATGAATGTGCTGGATGCACCTCGAACGCAAACCCGAAGCGAGTATACCTTATGGAGTCTAAGGTGAAAAATGCAGAGCTATTGCGGAGAAGTCGGTCATACCGCGCGAAAGGTGTGCACAATATGTGCGTGAAGAATACTCAATGTGAATTATTGCTCCAGCTATATACAACTTCACGGTCTATATCGACCGGCGACTCAACGAATGCCGCTGAAAAGCTGACGGAGTGTAATGATGAAGTATAAAGGAGCCTGGTGTGGTACATGCAACGACAGCAACCTTTTGAGAACCCAGCTCTTTGACACAACTCCTTCCGCCTTTCCCTCCATGCTTTCTATGCGACTAGGCGTTCTATCGACCACGACCCATCCACGACGAGGCGGCTCTTAATCCTTCTTCGCCCGGGCCAGCGGACTTGTAGTCGGAACTGGCCCATTGCCTACCCCTGAAGGAGGAGGTTGCTGGGAATTGGGCATACTATTGCTGGCTGGGCTATGTTTAGTCGTTGTGCCGGTGTCTGTCTTTGTTGAAGACATATTAAGAATCCATTGACAGGCAGTAGAACCTGGGGTGAGTTGCCTGGAGACAGCAGACCACGTTAGCCTGTTTCATTACTGGCACTTGCTTAAGCAACGGGAATACGTACCCTTCGGACCATTCTCGGGCTATGATCTCAAACTCCGCTGCAGGGTCAGGCTGAGGTTCGCGACGTTCCTTGACAGCCTCAGCTTCCCTGCGTTCTTTGACGGGCTCAGACTCGCGGGCGTTCTTGATGGATCTTCGTGACCGTGCTAGAGAAGAGGAAGTAGCAACAGGACCGCCGGCGACGCTGGTTTGAGCAACGTTGCCCCCGTTCGAAGATCCCCCTGTGGGCGTGGCACCGCACGCTGATAACGCTGCTTCAAATTTAGCCTTCCTGTCGACGCCCGGACCTCTGGTCTGGTGGGTGTATGCCGATGATTGGACTTCGCTGGCCTGGAAGGGGATTAGGGGCTTTGGGTCTCGAGCCTCGAGTGTTGGCGCACTGTTGACACCAAGGAAGCAGACGGCTGCGATGACCAACGTCTTCGAAAGTGTTGATGTATACATTGTGATAGGTTGTGAAGAAGGTAAGCAGCCTGTGCTTATAATCTAACCAGTAGTAAAGGGAAGGGAAGAGCTCTTCCTAAGAGAAATAAGATGCTTTGTTGAAACGGATGTGGATGTTTGGGAGAAGAAGAAATCTGGGCAGACAAGATCCTTCATATACGAGTGGAGCCGACAGATATGCAATTTCGATTTGGCAGGTACTCAGCACGGCCGAGAGATAGAACGCATGGTTCGAGTTCTGTGACACAAAGATCGTCATCGAAAAGGCTTGGTGAAACGAGGTGTAAATGTTGGGCACCAGGATCGGAGCGCCAATTCTCGAGAATAACCAGGGTGCAAGCTTGTAGGGGAAAGCCCAGACGCCGAGCACGAAAAGACGGTGGATTCATGAACGGTTACAAGGAAATCCGATCGATGAATCTTGCGACGCTAAGGGTTTCGCACTGAGCTCCAGGCTTGGATAAGAAGTTTTCTTGAAATTTTGCCTGAGTGGGGAGGCGCTTGCGATGATGCTGTTACAGGTATAGTGGTTCGAGACCAATCGACCAGAGGTAGAGGCATCACTCTATGGAACAGAAAGACTGCACGAAAAGCACGCCGAGAACAATCGTGTCTACTTATAGTACCATAGTCGTCAAGCAACAACTATAGCCGACACCTCGAAGGAAACAGGCATGAACAAACAAGATCCCTATGCCGCCGATAATGCAATAGATGATTGAAAGACTGTTGTCTCATGCCCGAGCAGGAAATAACAGGAATCGAGGAAGTAAACGCCTCAAACGCGTTCGAGGCGCTTTGCCGCTGGGAATTTCCCCTTTCGGAATTTGTTGGGTTTTTGGTTCGTTCCAGATATGTCGCAGAAATAAACTGCATGGCCTCGTTACACGCACTCTGTGCTTGCCATCGGGCCCGGAGGACAGAACTTTCTCCTTGTACCCTGTGAGAGATATCCCTATCTCGCGCGGAGGGGGGCCTGTTGTCAATTGGCAAAAGTAAGACGATTCATTGTACATTGTACCACACCATATCCATACTACTTTGCCCTTTGTTCGGCGTTTACGCTGCTGAAATGCTTGTCTCTGCGATTCAGAATGTTTCCCTTCTATACCAGTCAAGCTTACTTGATCCTGTATCAATTCGGCATCCTTGCCACTTATCAGCAAATTCGCCGATGCTGACTACAGTACATGAATCCATACAAGAAGTCTGGGCGAGCGCTAATCAACGCCCACAATTCGATGTCGTATCTCAAACCAGTCCCCAGCAAGCCCATACCTGCCTATCCATGAAGCTAGCTGTTACAGTCAACGTAGCTCCTGACCAATCAACATCCACCTTTTGTCCAACACTTTGAAGTCCCGCGGAATCAATCGTCCTTTCCCTTGGAAGCTTTTCCTGTACGAGATACCCATGTCCAGGAATAGCCAGACTGCACCTCCAGCACCTAGGTTGTGTTTGATGTGCTTACTCCTGCAGTCGGTTTTAGCGTGACACTCCAACGTGGCAAATGTTGCGTGAAAGTTTCCAGACGCTGAAAAGAAAGAATCTTGGCCTCGCCCATTATTAGTGATCAGCTGTCGCTACGGCCCGGATCCGCTGTTGCTTTCCCAGTATATGTGCGTCTTATGATCCCTGGAGCCAGTCCCTCGACATCTGCATGTTGGCTCCATCTTCCCATGTCACTACAAATACCACGTGTTCAGCATCGCTTTTCACTTCAGCGTCAAAATTCGTCTTCTCCTTTTCCAGTCTGTGGCATATTTCCATATTTCGGCTTTGCGGCGCCTTGGACACGAATTTGCCTCATTCCTAGCGATGCCACGATGTTGATCACAAGCTGCCTGGATTTGCGTAACACACTCCAGCCCTCGGCCGCCGTCTTGAGTGGAATAAAAGCCGCTGTGTCTTGCAAGCCGTAGAAATCTCCTTGTTCTTCTGTCGCATAGCTACCATCCTCGATAGTGACGATGGCTGTGACCGCTTTCAAGAAGTTGGCCTCTCTTTCCACAGACTGAGTCCCTTCTATATCGACACCCGTGGAGTCGTAATTTGCACATGGTCATTCCGGATCTGGGCACATATCTTGGCTTCTTCTTAGAAGGTAAAGACATCAGGAACATCAGGAACACTCTGCGGGTCCAAGATCTAAGGAACAAATGGTAACCTCGTTGATACATCACTGCTGTCAAACTTCCTTCCCCAACCAATTTTACTCGACGTTCTTGAAAAGTGAGCGACCGAAGCTGGTACCTAGATCGATTTGGCTATGCTCTCTACCACGAATGGTCACTAGGGCAGTATATCTTCGATACCTCGATCTTGTGCGTCGGTCTGTATATGTCTCCACCGACCTAGCGCGCTTATTGGGGACTTATAAACTACACCTTTCTTAGGGTGTTCAGTCATGAAAGCAGTCTAGCGAGCCATCCTGATTGCGAATGGCTGGGAAGGCTTCCATCGTCCAGATACGTGGAGAGAAGATACATCAACGAATGTGTCTCCAACATTTCAAGTTTGCAGAAGCTAGATCCAACTTCGGCATGTTTACTTCCAGGTCCAAAGGTCACTAGATGGTATACTCACGCCGAGATCGATTGGTTAAGAGGACTGCTGGTACCATTAGTAATTGTGTTGAACTATCATACAGAGACACTGTTTTACACGGACTTCAATTTTAACAATTATAAACCCTAGCAAAGCTTCCAGAAGCCCAGCTTCGCCGCATCTATCGCACTGCAATCGTCACAATTTCTCGGCTCTAGGTCTTTCTCGCGCCCATACCCTTATCAACAAGTTCCCAATCAAAAAGACTGTTCAACGACGGTGCAGGGTCGGAGCTGTCCGAGATTTCAACGATCGTGGGAGATATATGGGAAGCTTCAGCAACATTGACAATTGAGGCGGATGGAGCACACAGGCCGACGTCATTCCGTTGAGAGGGTGCAGGAGAACTCCCTGTTCGTTTCCTCTTCTTGCTCGTATGGTCTGTCGTATCTCTGCCTTCGACCCTGCCCTCAGCCCCTCGTTTCCTCTTCTGCTTCCTCCCTTTCGCCAGCTCCTTGATATCCTCTTTCCTTTTCTCTTTCCTGCTATCACTCCTTGTCTGTCTCGGTGGGATTGGCCGTGTATTGAAGCCGCTGTTCACATATCCGTAATCCAAAGGCGATGATGTATCGCCCTCCTCGACGGCTCTAGCCGTATCGCTGATCGCTTTCCTCAACGCCAAATCCAGGTCGTTGCCCAAGCGTGTGTACTCCCAATCCCATATATAGGTTATATCCACTGGCGTAAGTTGGCATTCCAGCTTGTAAAGCTTCTGCAGTAGCTGGTAGTTGTCCGGCCGCAGGTTCTTAGAGCTGGAGATCCCGTGTCGTCGGATCTTTCGCTTCCAGTCTTTGGCTGAGACGCCAACGCAGCCGTGTAGGTATCTGGAGCCAGACATGATGTGGAGCTCTACCCTATGTTCTGACCACGGTCGACCGGATTTCTCCACCGCTCGCTCAAGGGCCAGGATTAGAGCGGTGAGCTCGACCCGATTGCTTGTTGGCCGTGGATCTTCTAGCAGTCTCCGAACGTAGATCTTCTCTGAGCCAGTCATATCGTCAGTGAAAAGCACTGTACCAGTACCGACTGCTCCCGGGAAGCCCTCGTCTTTGCAACCGCCTTCAATCCGCATTATCATTGGCTGGGGCTGTGCCGGAGCCGAGTCAGCTCCTAGTGTCGAGGAAGTCTGTCCCATAGCGATTGATGAAATCAAGGGTCCGCAGAGGTAGGAAGGTAAGAGGGCAGGGCACTATTTGACGCCTGGAGGAGCTCTCGAAGGATCGTGGGAGCTGTGATGATAAAGTCAGTGTGATCCCCGTGGTCCATAGAGGGATAGCTATTGTGTGACTGTGGAGCTCTCTCTGAAAGGCATACCCATCGCCAACCGCGCATATATGAATACACAGGATTGTTACTGCACGAAAGGAAACTATCGACAGCGGACGGATTTGTTGCTAACTTTCATGCCATGCTCCAGCCACATACTCAATTTCCAAAACGCCACACACCTTCGGCTGTGGCGTAACCGTGTATATTGAGAACAGGCCTCAGTGTCTCTATAAGCCTAATCTATTGACCATAATGTGAGCCTCCATACTGGGGTCCGCATATCTGATGACTTCTTTACAGATGGCTTGGGGCTCGAGGACGAAGTATTCGGAAGTGATTCTCGAGATTGTCTTTCCCCAATTCCCACTACACTGGCTGAACCTTCCTGCTTTCCTTAACACTCCAAAAGAAGCCTTCCAAGAGGATGTAGCAGACTGAGTTGTAGGTCTGTGTATACCTAATCTATTAATCAAACCTCGTCTTCAGTCATTCGTCACATGATTCGAGTTGGTAAAGTGCATGGAACATATACCAACGCCTCCTCGATGAGATCCCGATTCTGAACATTTTGTCCTTTGGCATTCTTCCACCCATTCGCTTTCCAGACCATCCACCAATCTGTCGTACATCCATGTGCATACTTCGAGTCCATGTAGATAGTGATAAACCATGCGAGGGTTCTTTCGGAGACAATGTAAGTTCTACAGCAGAGCACACTCGAGGGCGAAGGCAATGGCGGTAAGCTCGGCGCGCTGGCTGGTAGGTGGTGGTGTGGCTGGGAGGATGCGTGTCTTGACTGGTCGGAAGGCAGGGTCGTTGACGACTGCGGCGGCGGCCACGGCATCTGAATAACCATTGTTTCTACAACCGCCGTCACAATAATTTTCATGCGGTAGACCATGTTGCGAAGGCAAAGAACGTTGTGGTTGTGATCTTGATTGAAAGTTTCGTTGGGCCCGTGCTGGTAATGAAAGTTTATGGGCCAAGGCTCATATGGGGAGTGAAGAGGTGAATGGTAGGGATGGCAAAGGCGAAATGCAGCTTTGTTATAAGAGTTGAGCAGATTGGCCAGTATCACAACACTTCAGGTGTAAAAAACGTAGATACTGAGCGTGAAGCAGGTAAGCCTTCCGCTTTTGCCATAAAGATTGTTGAACAAGCTTACCGGTCAAATGCAGTACACCGTCTGCCACAGCTCCCTTTGTCTAGGCCGTCACTTTTGCATGCTTCATCATCAAAAAATGATAGATTGAGAGGCTCCACGAATCGTAGGACTCCTACAAGAGAAAATTCTTTATCATCGTATCACATCCACCCTTGGTGCCATGGATCCGTCGAAGAAAAGGCGCGGGTTCACTCGGAAGGGTTGTGTGAGTGGGTGCTGCCTCCACCCGTCATTAGACTGGTTGTTCTCTTGTAACCCAAATTCAATTGACCTTCTACCAACATTGTCGATATCCGCCTCCTTTTCACACGCCTGGATCGAATTGCCCGTTGCAATAATCTGTCCAATGTTGTTCCATTTATCCCACCAACCTGTCCAGCCGTTGTACGGGTACCTCGCGTTGGTGTGACATCCCGCGAGGATATATTGTCCAGCTCTTCACTTTCCCTGAGGATTGTCTGCCAAGCGAAGGTAAGAGCGATGGACCCAGCTCCCTGGCTTGTAGATTCTGTTTCGGATTGCAGATTTTGGTTCTTCCTGGTCTGGCTGCTGCCCGGTGCCCTTTCAGCGATAACAGCTGCTGCGCCCGTACTTGAAGGACCTTCATTGTATTTCATCATCATCTTTTCACTATTGTGCCATTCCATTTCGAAAAGTTTGTGGTTGGGATAGACGATTGGCTGAATGGTTTGACGGGGGGTCGTGCAATTTGAGTTAGTTCCTCCTGGTATTTGGTGGACAGGCATTTCTTGCGGAAGGACAAGGTAGTAAGATGTGCTTGAGGGTGGCCGAGTATTCGAGAATTGGAAAGAGGGATAGGTGTACGAATGAAGTGACATGTTCTGTAAGAATTAACGTTCTGGTCCCTTGTCATAGAAACCCATTGTCTGCTTTCCGGAGTATCAGCGATATAGAATGTCTGGCGACCGCACACTCGATTGAAGTCTGAGTGTATTGCGGAGGAAGACGTACATGTGGCATCAAATATAGCTCTTGTCGGGCTCCTGTACGCCATCCACTGAAGCACTTTTAGCCTACCAATATCACAGACATCCATATCGATCTTCATCTCATGGCCCGAACCTTCCCATGCCCATCAACGTAGTAGTATCCGTCCCAGTGGCACATGTGCTTCAGCTCGTGACATTCATGGTAGATCCCATCCAAAGTATTGTTGATGACTGCATCCACCTCCGTATGTTCATTCTTTCGAACCTAAACGCAAGGAACTCTCACGTGGAGCCTTGTGGTTTGCGCATCGCAACCGCAAATTCTCGGTCACTTCGCGACAAGCAGTCGTTCCACCATCAGCATCTTTCTAGCTGCTTGCTGGCCGATCCCTTCCGCAATTTTGCTGGCAGCCTTCATTGTACGTAGTATCCACTGTGTCGAGTGCGAGGACATTGGCGGCGAGGTTGACCAGTAGGCGTAGGAGAGGAACGCAGAAGCCAGATTTTGGGCTTATGTTTAGAACTCCGATGCTCGACGATGGCGGTCACGGCAGCAAGGTAATCAGCTCATTCGTTCATCCTCCAAACACCCCTTGTGCTTATATTATGTCCCATCTTCTGGCGGCATTGAGAAGGGGAGGGCGAAGTAGGGTTCCTCCAGGCCAGGTTCTGTTCTGGATCGCATCACCAAGGTTAGCAACGGATGAAGTCAATGGAGGTAGATTTGCAAATACATAGAACTGCGGCCAACACTCACAATTTCACAGAATACACCTATACGGAGGATAACACCAAATGTCATTATTTGCGCTAGCAAGACCTAGGGCTAGGGCTCGAAAGAGTTACCTAGAGCATTGCCGAAAATCCCTGCCTAATTGCTTGGTTGGGGAGGGTTTATAGGGCTAATTCCGGGTAGTAGTCCCTAAAGGTTCTCGCTTGGATGTTATTCTAAGCTCAAAGTCTTTAGGTATTTTAGGGGCTTTCGCCCAGGCAGCCAATTTTCGGGGCTAAAGTACCCAGCCTTAATCGGTACTAGCGCAAATCAGGACATTTGGTGTTATCCTCGGTATAGAGGACAACAAAAAAAATTTCCCCTTCCACTTCTAGCTGCAGTGTAACAAATTCATTGATTAATCTAATTAATAAACCATTAATCATAATCGATTATGATTATAAGGGTGTTAATCATAATCAGATTATTAATTGATTATTAATCGGATTATTGATTAATTAATATATTATTTTTAGATTTTTTTTAAAAATTATTTAAAAATAAAAAAATTATTAAAAAAAATTAAATATAATAAAAAAATGTAAATGATTTATGAATTTTATCATTAAACCTTATTTAATTATGTTATGTTTTTTTAATAAATATTAAATAAATCAATAAATTTTAACCAAATTATTAATAAAAAACAATAGAATTATATTTCTATTTCAAAAAAAATTATTTATTGAATTTTTATTAAATTTAATATTTAAAATATTTGATTTATAATCAACAGAACTTTCTAGAATTCTCTAAAAGTAAATTATTAATAAAAATTCTAAAACTTTCTATTGATTATAAATCAAAAAATTTGATTATTAATTGTTTAAAAAAATTAGAAAAAAATTCCTTATTTATAATTAAAATTTTTGATTTATAATTATTATTTATAAATATAGAAATTTCTAGAATTTATTAAATAATAAAATGTAAAAGGAACAAATATCCTTTCTTTTTTTTTTCTTTTTTTTTAATTATTCAATTTATATTTGATAACAATAATATATCTTATTATTTATATTATATCGAAGCTTATATAAGCAAGAATGTCTTATAAAACTATCGGTTTTTAACAAAAAAGATTATAAATTATTATTATTAGAATATCAAGAATATCTTTTTTCAGAAAAATATTTCTCCCAAACCTTATTACCTTATAAGGAAGGAAAGGCTCGATTAGTAAGTAATATATTTATATATTTATATAAAAATAATTATTTTATAAAGGAAAATCAAATACTTGGTTCCTTTTTGTCGATATAAAAAAGAAGAAAAATTTTTTCAAAAATCTCTAAGCAATTATTATATATATTATCAATATTCGTATAAAAATACGCTTCCAAAAAAAGAGATAAACGAAAATGAGAATGAAAATTCTCAAGGTATATTATATAATTTTTATTTGTTTAATTAATTAATTAATTTTTTTAGAAAATTAATCCCAATTTTTACTATTTATATCAAATTTCTTTTTTAAATAAAAATTATCTAAACAGCTATCAACTGACTTATTAAATAAAGATTTTAATATTAATCGATTTAAAGAAACAATATTATATTTTCTAATAGAAAAATAATACATATATTTCGGTTATTTAGAATAAATCCTTTCGAAATTTACTTCTTTATTGTTAAAAGTATATATAACTTTTTTTTGCCTTTTTTAATAAAAAAATATCAATATTTTTTTCAATAATATTCTACCGCTTTATTATCAATTGATAAAAAACGAATTAATCAATTTATATTAATTTAATAAATTGACAATTCAAAACGAAATCTTATTATTAAATTCTAAACTTGATAATAAATTTAGTTTTACTTTTAATAATTAAATTACGAAAAATCAAAACAAATATCTCGATATAATAATATATTATATCAATTTAAAATGGGAATTAAAATCGAAAATTATCGGAATAAAAGATTTAAAACAAAAATATTTCGTTCCTTATATTTTAAACGTTTTAAATAAATATTTAAAGGATTTTGATTTTTGAAATAAGATTTTAATATATTTTTATTTTTTATTTTTTATTGTTTATTTTTTATTATTTATTTTTATTATTAAATTATTTATTAAAAAGAATTTATTAATTTTTTAATTAAATTATTTATAATAAAACTTTAGAAAATTTTTATTTTTTTTTTATTTTTTTTTTAATAAAAATATTAAATTTAAATTTAATATAAAAAATTTGAAAAGTTTCAATATTATTTAAATATATTATAGGAAATAAACGAATTCTTTAAAATCAAATTAATATAATTAATTTGAAATAACTTTATATTATTCAAATTGGTAAGTTTATTATATATATATTTTTTTAATTTTTTAATTTTTATTAATTTCTTTTATAAATAACAATATTTATTAGAATTTAATATATAATATAATAAATAAATTTTTATATTTATATAAACTTTTCGAATTATTTATAAATCTTTTTATTATAATTATTAATAAAAAAGATTTAAAATTTAATAATAATAAAATATTATTTTTAAAAAATAATCTTAATATTTTTAAAATCTTTATTAAAGTTATTATAATAATAAGTTGAAAAATAATTTATTATTTAATATATATATATATATATATATATTAAATTCGATCAAATTTAAAAGAAAAAAGAAATAATACAGATTTAACAAGAAATTTTTTAATTTTTAAAAAATAAATTATTAATAAAAAATAAAAAATACTTCTTCGAAATACTTATATATAAGGTCTTTTTAAACTTAATAAATAATTTCTATTATTTAATAAAAAATACTTAGAAGAAAACTTATTTAAATATTTTTTATAAAATCATTTTCGATTTTCAATTTAAAAAAGAAACCTTTACAAATTAAGGTCTAAAATCGAGTAATTTAAATTTTGTTATTCTGTGTTAGAGTGTATAGTAAATGGCAATGTAGAGTATGATAATTAGACGCAGCTGCTACGATAGTAGAGCGCAAGCTGAACGCAATAGATAGGTAATTGCTATCAACCCTATCCTCTAGGAGGATAAAAGAACTAACGGCTACCGTTAAAAGAATAAGGGACCCCCAGGGTAATAAGGTAAAGCTTTTGAGCGGGGTAGATACGGGGTTGCTTTAACAGGCTTAGTACTGACGTAGCTTCTAATCACGTACCGGAGCACGTGCGGAACGCATACGCAATACCAAGACCTGCGTATAGCCTTACATTCCGCCGGAATTCAAATTCAAATTTTCTAAATAAGTATTTTATTTTATAATTTTTTTATTGTTTTTTTTAAATATTAACCAATTTTATAAAATTAAAAGAATTTTTTTTATTAATATTTCCGCTTTCGAAAGCCAAAATTTGATTATTATATTAAATAAAAACAAATTTAATATTAATATAAATAACAAATCTCTATTTAATTCTTCAAAAAATTTTAATAATAATTTAAATTAAAAAGAATATAAAAAATATTTTAATAAAGATTTTATAAATAAAAATATATATATTATAAATATTTAATTTTCTTAATAAGATTATTAATATAATTTTATAAGAAAAGTTTATAAATTATTGGAAATTAAATATCAACTAATTTTATATTATAAAGTTTTAATATATAAATTTTATAAAATTTTATAATTATAACTATTTTTAAAAATTATATATAAATTAAAAATATATATTTTATAATATATTAATAAAAAAATTATCTAAAATTTAATTATTTAATTTAAATATAAATTTAAAATATTATTAAAATTGTTAAAATTGTTAAAATTATTAAAATTATTAAAATTATTAAAATTGTTAAAATTGTTAAAATTATTAAAATTATTAAAATTATTAAAATTATTAAAATTATTAAAAATATAAATTAATTTTAATTAAGCAATTTTTGAAATATATTATTTTTTGCCAACTTTATAATAATAAAATTAAAAATTTATAAGAAAATATATATTTTTATATTTTATAATAATAATTAAATAAAATAAAATAAAATTAATTAAAAATTTATATATATAATATATATAATATATATATATTATTTAATTATAAGTTTTATATAAAAATTTAAAAAACTATTAAAGATATTATACCCTAATCCTAATTAGGAAGTTTTTTTTATTAATATTAATTTTCAACTTTGCAATTGCAAATTCGCAATATTAAATTTTTAACAAATTTTATAATATAAATTTAAAAAATTAAGAAAATATTCAATCAGAAATAAAAGTTAATTGAAAAATATAATTATTAATATAATATAAACTATAAATAAATATATAAGTTAAAAAAATTTTATTTAAAACTTAATTTATTTAATATTTTTCTTAAAATTATTTAAATAAATTCAATATATTCTTAAAATTTATATTATATATAAATTTAGTATTATATATATTTACATATATATAATTTTTTTCTATTATTATTAAACACAAGGATTAAAAAACAAATCTATTTATAGTAATAATCAATTATTAATTGATTAATGAAAATCCGTTAATCATAATCAGATTAATGGGCCATTAATCATAATCAGATTAACAATTGATTATGATTAAAAAATCTGTTACACTGTCTAGCTGTCAAGTTGAGCAGGCGCCGCTCAAACCTGAGCTGAGCCTGAGCATCCCTGAGCACCGGCTGAGTCGGCCCGAGCATGCGCTGAGCGATGTGGGCAGTAGAAGGGCGTAGTACGCTGGAGCCTGAAATGGCTTCCTTCGGTCGCGGCTTAAGCTGCCCTCTTTGTATTTTAACCCCTGAGCCCCGCTTGCTGCCTAGACTTCGCCACTTCCTACAGCATCCTTTGACAGCTGAAGCTATCGTAGAACTTCCAACCTAAGCGAAGGCTTCCGTGACGGATCATCCCGTCCCGCGCTGCCAAGACACCCCAGGCAGAACCAAGTCAACTATTCGCACCAAAGTACTAGGTCGTGCCTCCCTAGTACCGGACAGCCACATAATGCAGCCAGCCATACGACGCAGTTCAAATTACACTTAAAATTCAACTTTTGATTATGTTATTTAATTAGATTATTTAGTAGTTTTTATTTTATAATTTGCATCTATAAATAATAATTTAATTAAATTTTATATTAAAAATGTTAATATTATATATTTTTTATTATTTATAAATTAATTCAATTAATTCAATTTAATAATAATTTTACTAAATAAGAAAAATCAATTCATTCAATTATATAAAAAGGTTAAGGAATTAAATTTTTAAATCATCGATTATATACATATTATAACAATTGGAAATTTTAAATGAATTTTATTAATAAATAACAAATTTATTTGAATACAAAAAGCGAAGTTTTTGTTGTAAATTGAGCTGCGTCGTATGCCTGGCTGCACTATGTGGCTGTCGGACCCTCTCTGTATCTTAAGGTCCTTTCGAGGCCGAATACCTCGCGCTGTCACAATTGATGCACCAATCTACTTGATTGGCCAATCTACGTACGTTATAAAATCAAAATACAACGAATTATCAGAAATAAATTTACAAAAGTTATAATCTCAATTTAAATTAATAAAAATATAATAAAATCCAACAGAATAATAGAAAAATAATTCAAAATTTTATTTATAAAAATTGAAATCTAAAGATAAAGTAATTGGTTAGAAATCTATAGATTTACTTAAAACTGGGCTGTATGGGTGAATGGGCTGTATGGGTAGCTAGTACTAAAAGCGAAGCGATGAGTTTTTAGCGCGGAGTACAATTAGTAGATACCAAGACATAATGGGTGCACTCCGGAGGCTTAGGCATGCAAAAGGAGGCAAAGAGGACCTAGCGTCGATGCATATGACTAAAGTTTAGAGTAAGGCTGACCCCGACTGACTACCTGAGGCAATGTGTTTTTCATATCCAACCATAAAGTCTACCAACTGCCTTTTATCTCTGGCGTTACCTTCTCTTTCAGAACGGGCTTTCTCACACTATCTTTTCTGTGAGTGCAGCAGTCAAGCCATCTGACCACTATTGACATGTTAAGTGATACATTCGAGGACTTATAGTGACATATACTAAACTCCCGGTCATAGTTCGAAAAGCTACTCCACAATCACTCTTTCCGCTTTGCTTGCCTAGAATGGCTACTTCAGAGGCCTTGGAAAGCCGTGACCAATACACTGTCGGATGGATTGCTGCTCTTCCGCTGGAGCTAGCAGCTGCAACTGCGATGCTTGATGAAGAACGCAAAAAGCCTTTTGATTTCGAGCAGCCTTCTACCGACCACAACACATACACATGGGGTCGCATTGGAGGGCACAACGTGGTCATAGCGTCGCTTGCAGCAGGAGTTTATGGCACAACATCTGCTGCAACTACTGCATTGTCTATGCTCCACTCCTTTCCACACATCCGAGTTGGGCTTATGGTAGGCATTGGCGCTGGAATTGCAAGGCCGGAGCATGGCCGTGATATTCGCCTGGGTGATGTTGCCGTCTGCCAGCCTGATGGACGGACCGGCGGAGTGCTCCAGTACGACCTCAGAAAGGCAAAGACCGGTGGCAAACTCGAGACCAAGGGCTTCCTCAACATGCCGCCACAGGCTCTTCTCACAGCATTAGTCAACCTTCAAGCACAGCATGAGCGCAAACCGTCTAAAGTGCCTGAATTTCTAAAAGAGATGCTAAGAAACAATCCTAAGATGGCCAAATCAAAACCTGGAAAACCTAGCTATGTACATCAAGGAGGAGAAAATGACCGATTGTTCGAACCGAAATATGAACATGTCGACGGGTTGAACTGCAATAAATGCGACTCCCATCAGGAAATATTATGTGGTAAACGGGACTCTATCGAACCAGAGATCTACTATGGTATCATTGCCTCTGGGAATACACTGGTCAAAGATGCTGCCACCAGAGACTTCATATTGCAGCACACCGGAGAGGAATGCATCTGCTTCGAGATGGAAGCGGCTGGGCTGATGAATAACTTTCCTTGTCTTGTCATAAGGGGAATTTGCGACTATGCGGACTCACACAAGAGTGATCGCTGGCAAAGGTATGCAGCTGCAACAGCTGCCGGATACGCAAAGGAGTTTCTAGGCGTTGTTCCGAGTGAAGACCTGGAAAAGACTCGGAAGGCTGCTGATGTTATAAAAAGTAGTTAGTACATCCATCCTATTCTGTCAAGCCTATTAGTAATAGCCTGGGAAGTTGCACAGGAGTTGTCAGCTATTCGCTCAACAACTGACAGGTTCCGTCTTGACAATTATCAGCAGAAAGTCATGAAGTGGCTGTCCCCCCCTGATTCCTCAATAAACTATAACGAAGCATTAAAGCAACGCCACCGGGGCTCAGGTCTTTGGTTCCTCCATCATGGTATTTTTACCCAATGGAAGACACGACCAAATTCCTTCCTATGGCTTTATGGCATCCCCGGGTGCGGTAAGACAATTCTCAGCTCCGCCATTATTGGGGATCTCGACAGAAATATCTCTCACTCTCGACTCCTCTACTTCTACTTCAACTTCAACGATACCAGCAAGCAATCACTTGAAAGCATGATCCGCTCACTCATCAGCCAGCTCTATCACAAGCGGGAGGATACTCGAAAGCATTTAGATTCGCTCTTCTCCTCTTGCGATAATGGAGATCGACAGCCGCCTACGGAATCCTTGTGCAAAAGTCTCTTGCTCATGATACAGCAGACTGATGAGGTCTGGATTGTACTGGATGCTCTTGACGAATGCCGTACAAGGAGAGGGACTGAGACCGAAGGATTGCTATCATGGATGAAAGGCCTACTTTCCGTGCAAAGGAATGCTCATCTCCTTATCACAAGTCGCCAAGAAGAAGACATCGAATCGGCACTAACCGAATGGGCTCCTATTGAAGACATGATGTGCATACAGAGTGAGCTTATCACTGATGATATCCGTGGATACGTTTATGACAGAATCAGAGAAGGTGACGGATTTAGGAGATGGCGATCGTGGCCAAAAGTCCAAAAGGAGATTGAGACCAGTCTCGTGGAAAAAGCCGATGGAATGTAAGAGTTCAGATATTCTGCATTATTTAACTCGTCTTTAGCATAGTAGAACTAAGGTATTGCAGGTTCCGGTGGGCTGCTTGCCAGGTAGATGCCTTGGAGAACTGCCTTGATTACCCTGAACTGCAAGAAGCGCTGGCTTCCCTACCGGATACATTAGACGAAACCTACGCCCGAATACTGAATGCCATTCCTCCTGGGCATAAACAAAAGGCAATAAGAATTTTGCAATTCTTAGCCTTCTCCGAGCGTCCTCTTCGAATTGAAGAGGCTATTGAAGCAATAGCGGTGGACCCAAAAAGCCACCCTCGATTTGACGCAAGAAACAGGATGCCTGAGCCAAAAGAGATCTCGAGGTACTGCTCAAGCTTGGTGGTCGTTGTACGCAGAAGTATCAGCGAATCCGATCAGATAATGGTGACGGAGCTTCAGTTGTCGCACTTCTCAGTTAAGGAATACTTGACGTCAAATCGGCTTGAAAATGATCTCACGCCATCGTTTCAGGAGATTAGCGCTAAAGCATCAATTGCAACAATTTGCCTAGCATATTTGTTGCAATTGGACGGAAAGCTTCCGGTGCTGGACATCAGAGAGAACTTCCCATTAGCACAATATTGCGCACGGTACTGGATGAGCCATGCTGCTGTGACCGAAGGCGGGGACGCAGTACTACAAGGCTTTATCGAGGAACTTTTCTCCCACTGTGAAAGGCCGTATACCAACTGCTATCGACTTTACAGTCCAGAAAAGCCATGGGTTGAAGAACCAGTCAGGGAAGATAAACCGGCTGTTGCGTTATATTACGCATCGCTTGAAGGTCTAGCAAACATAGTCAAGAGTCTAACAGTTTGTGGTGCCGACGTCAACGCCCAGGGCGGATGGTATGGTACCGCTCTCCAGGCTGCCTCTTCAAGAGGGTACGAGCAGGTTGTTCGGATACTACTGGACCAAGGGGCCGACGTCAACGCCCCGGGTGGGGGTGGAGGGTATGGTACCGCTCTTCAGGCCGCTTCTTTAGGAGGGCACGAGCAGGTTGTTCGGATACTACTGGACCAAGGGGCCGACGTCAACGCCCCGGCCCAGGGTAGAGTATATAGCAATACTCTTTAGGCTGCTTCTTTAGGAGGGCACGAGCAGGTTGTTTAGATACTACTAGACAAAGGGGCCAACGTAAACGCCCAAGGCGGACGGTATAGCAATACTCTTCAGGCTGCTTCTTCTAAAGGGTACAAGCAGATTGTTCAAATACTATTGTATAAAGGGGCCAACGTTCATGCCAGAGAGGCCCCCCGGAAGCTACAAGGAATATCAACATTACCGAAGACTCCTAAAAAGCGTCAAATCTCCGCGATATTACCAGCTGATGATGTGATGACAGCAAAAAGGCAAAAGTAAGTGGTTTCCACTACTATGCAAGACACAAGAAAGGGATTTGGTATTTGTGAAGCTCGAGAACTTCAAGACCTCCCGTCTATTCAAGAATCTTGACCTCAAAGCCAAAGGGCCATAGCCTATTCTGGCCAAAGAAGGCCATTCTTATCGGGTCCAACTCCCCGAATGGAGTCATATTCACCCTGTTTTCCACTTGTCTTGTTGAAAAAGGCTGCCGAGGATCCTTTGCCTGGCCAACTGAATCCTGCCCCAGAACCCTTATTGCTGAACGGTAAGGAAGAATACCTGCTGGACGATATCCTGGATTCCCGGAGGACAGGACGACGCAACCGTTTACAATACCGCGTGGCGGGGTCCGGTTAACCCCCAGACCCCACTTGGTACAACGCTGATAGGGAAGAGTTCACCAATGCTCAAGTTTACCTTCGTATACTACCAGCTTATGTGCACCCCCAACTTGTTTCCTATGCATCCAAAGCCTCTAAAGCTAATCGGGAGAAGAGTATTCCCGACAACGGATTTCAGGACACGTTTGAAGAATTTTGGTGGGCAAGGGGTTCTCAACCTATTCTCAAAGGGACCAATCGCCTCGCGTTGTTTAGTACATGTACCCAAACATGGGTAGGCAAGCTGGTATCTCAATGGGACTCATTACCATGGCATTGCTGGGGAGCTGCAGTATTGTTTCCCCTTACCGGGTATGGCAAACACTTCATCATCTTCGACGTCAACGCTGATATGGATCAGGACTTCGATACGCTACGTCCTTCCACATTGGAAGCACCTATTCAAGAAAAGCTCATCAAATTCGTACGGAGTACTGGGAAGGTCACTATCTGGTACGGGAACGCAGACCCCCCTGGAAGACAAATGCTTAGCACAAACGATAGCCTGGACTGAACCGATAGCGGACGCTCTCGCCCCCGCTTATAGCCTGGAGGACCCCCGTATGATTGGTTTTAAATCTATTCGGCTAAAATAGATTACCACCCATTGGCCAATAAACGTTTCGGAAACCAACTTACGTCAGCACTTATGTACTCTCCGGGGCTCCTTTGGTACAAATTTTCCTGACATCGGTCCATGTGCAAAGAAAATTCTCAAAAAACCGCAATGCGCCCAAAAACGACCTCCGCCCCATACAAACGGTGACGCGAAAACGGTCGGACCTGATTTTTGAGACTTAGTCGTTTTCAAAATTTCCACTTTTCTATGGTGTTTGCGATCTTGAGGACTAGGACTTACCCATTCCATAGCTCCAATGCTCAAGCATAATTTCTTTCCGTATTCGGAACGAGTTTCTCTTTGATCTTATTGCTATTTACGATACGTGGAGTCGTTTCGGGGCCGTTCTTACAGGTAAGCTGGAAGAGATTCTTTGGGTTTTGTTCTTCGGCATCAGGGATGACGAGGTATGGTGGAAGCTTGGCAAATGGGGAGATACGAAGGTGGAGACGGCAGAAAGCCAAATGAAGGGAGAATGGTAAAGCTAAGCTTGCAGAGAAACGAGCAGAAATACAAGGCGGTCGATGGAATGATAGGATAGAGATAGACCGGAGTATCTGAACTGAAGGGCAAGAACTATGGCAGCAAGGCATATATATAGCAAGAAGGCAGCAGCACGCAAACGCGTGAGTGCACAGCTGGGTCGATCTTGGTGAAGCTCCAGTTTGTAATCTCTTCGGAGCCGAAAATAGCTCCCCTTGGTATCGTCGCGTATAGTGGAAGAAATCAACGTGGCAAGGCTGTTCATGATCCTATGGCAGCGTTAAGAATAGCTACACGACAGGGTATAGTTGTCTAGTGCCTGAGCAGGATGAATATCGCCTGAGTAATAGGTGAGCAGAAGGTGAGCCGAGAGTAGTAGCGCCAGAACAAAGCCGCAGGAGCTGATTGACTGGATGCGAAGGAGAAGCTGTTCATTGTACGCAAATACATCCATACAAGCTTATACATGAAGGTCGAAGTCGAATTTTTTGAATTGGATGCTGCAGCAAGCCCAAAACATTCATTGTGTCTCACAGACATATTGAAAGGGGATGAAGTTAATGTGAACGCTCTCCGCATCTCTCTGTCTCGATGATGAATATCGTTCCAAGGAAGACGAAGATTCGAATGCTGTGGTATCCAAGTCATGCCCTGATATATGACCTCTATGCCACAGAACGCTAACAAAACGACTATGGTACTTCAATCCACATTAGGTCTTTACCTTCTTCCTTCTTTCACTCACTCTCTCCATCTTTTGTTGGCAACATTGTAGGCCTCATCTTTCTGTCTACTACATTTCTTTGGCAGACTATTTCCACTATTGAGCAGGCTTTGTTATCTCGTGTGATGGACCGAAATACGGACGTTGTAGTCAGACCAAAGCAGATCGCAGAACTCACATGAAACCAAACTCACAAAAACACTCAGTGTCATTGTCTACTTTTTCATTTTCCTTTTCTTCTCTTTTCACACCTTCAAGCTGGTAGCAGGCGCGACAGGCTTTGGGACTGACTATGCCTTAGAGCTGCTTTGCCTATTGACTGTGAAAATTTGTCTTTGCCCCGATCGCACTTTAGTGTTTTACGGTGCATCCATATTACCTAGCTCAGCTTCTATTTCATGAGAATTTGCAAAATCCCTCATCACGATGAAGTACGCAAGGTCCGAGTTGGAGACGGAGCTAACGTATTGCCCTACATCGCGAAGCTTGACCCGTTCTTTTTGTGCACTGTTTGCGGGCTGTTTTTAATTCGAATGAGAAGCCTATGGTTCAATTGGGCAGTGCAGATCTGGAGTTTTATGCTGCATGCTTTCTTCTTGTTACGGCAAGAGAAGTGCTTTCATTTGACAGGGGCGAGAGGAAGACATCTGTTTCACAAGCACACGCGTGCTATTCAGGGGTACAGCGTCTCATTTGATTGAAAGCATCCAGATTGAGAAAACTCAGAGCTTTTACAGTGATCACGTCTCTACCGATGTCTATTTGTCGAGTAGCAAGACCAATGGTCCGCTTCTCCTCCGTGCATCTAGTAGTGACAAGCGAACAACAGCTACAGAGTCATTAGACCTCAATGGTCCAAGCTTGAAATAGCCTAGGAATTCGACATGGTTTTATTACAACAACCTAGCTAGATCTGAATCCCGTCTCTGCTCTCTGATAGCTATTCAGCTAAGATGGTCCAACAGCCAGCTTAGGAGCAAAACGAAAGGAGCAACCAGGGCACTAGGAGACCTGCTTGGACGTGGTTCTTATCTAATGCACATCTCGTTCACGTCAAAGGAAATTTGGATGAGCATCGACCCTGCGTTCTCATTTCACTATTCACGTCCTAGAGAAGAATACAGTCATCGCCGGGACCAACTCATGCATGTCATCACATTCCTGCGAACTTCGCAGATCATGCTCGACAACCCCTCGGTCGCAATATCAAATTCACCGCAGTATTCATATATGGGCCTACGCCACGGTTTGCTGTAAACTCTGATTGGCGAAATGCTTCACTAGCTTCCTTTGTCCGGCCGGACTGCGAAACTCGCTGCTACCTGCGGCGCTAGTTGAAAGTCTCGAAAACCAATTGGTACCAACTCTCGAATTTGAAACACACTTTTGTCAATTGGCCATTACAGCAAGCACAATCAGACGCAAAATGAACGTCTTGGCAAGGAGTTCTACACCGCTCCGAGTCTCGCTGCAGATTGCATTTTCCACCTCGGCCGAGTTTTGAAATGGACGAGAGGGCACCCCCAAACTCCAAGTATAAGACTTCGAGAGGCTGCCTGAATTTTTAACATTTCGCTACTCGATACATCTCTCTGTCTTACATTTCGAAGTAGTCGGGCTGACCCTCGTGATCCATTTTGCACCTATCGCGATCTTGAATCTACAACACCGCCAATTCGTCGACCCCTACAAGCAAGTTCCCACAATGGGTCTTATTCAGAACCCTACGATTCCAGATGCAGACTGTACCCTCACGACATGTTCACTTCTACAAGCACACTTACAATACGTCCCATCGCTGGCTGCCAATGCCCTCTTCCTTTCTCTCTTCGCTGTAATGCTCGGCGCACAAATTATTCTCGGAATCAAATATCAAACATGGGGATTCTTGGGTGGCATGTTCGGAGGTCTCGTGCTTGAGATACTTGGATATGTTGGCCGAGTACAGATGCACTACAATCCGTTTACAGATAATCCCTTCCTCATGTACATACCTGCCCCCAACAATCGGTCGATCTTGCTGACTCCAAAGGTACCTCGTCTGCCTTACCATTGGCCCAGCCTTCCTCAGTGCATCCGTCTATCTCTGTTTGGCTCGCATCATCGTTGTTTTCGGCGAACGTATTTCCCGCTTCCGACCAGCAACCTACACCATCACCTTCATCTGTTGCGATTTCGTCTCACTGCTTCTGCAAGCAGCTGGTGGAGCTATCGCTTCTGGTGCAAATACTCCAAGCCAGGACCAAATGGGTATCAACATCATGATTGCTGGGCTGTCGGTTCAGGTGGCGTCACTGTTCATCTTCATGGCCCTGTGCACCGAGTTTGCCTACCGCGTTTCAAAAAGTCCTTACGACTGGGACCCCGCCTATGTTGCCATTAGAAAGAGTTTGCTCTTCAAGTCCTTCCTCGTTGGTCAGTGAACTTCAAGATCAACATCAGCACAAAACTCAACTAACGCTTTCTAGCTCTCTTCACTGCAACACTCACCATCTTCATCCGTTCGTGCTTCCGTGTTGCTGAATTGAGGGGAGGCTTTCACGGCACACTTGCCAACCAAGAAGTCACATTCATGATCTTGGAAGGGGCAATGATTATCATCGCTTGCCTCAGCTTGACCGCATTCCATCCAGGTTTTGCATTTCAGGGAGCTTGGAGCAACGCCAATTTCACACTCCGCAGGAAAACGAACAAGAATGCGAAAGAAAGTGGGTTGGAAGATGGAGTATTAGCGAAAACCGAAGCCGATGTTCAGACGCAACAAATCTCACCATCCATGTCTTAGACCGTGACACATCTCTATCGGAGCTCTCGCTCCAGATCCACTTACAGGCGCCCTTGTTTCGCAAGTGGCACTGCTTTGGAGATATCTATAGTACGTATGCAATTGAAATTACATCGGTGTCTAGGACATGGGGGCAAAGACTACAACGAGTAGACAATGATAGACGGCGGCTGTGACGACCGCACCATTTAATATAGAATGAGTGTACTCCAAAAAGGGAAACGGGTAAAGGCAATCTAGGGTTACATTATACAATTCTCACCAGTAGCATCACTCACTAACGGCCAATGGAACATCAACATGAGTCTGAGAGGAAGCAACGTAGCATGGAGATTCGGCATAAAAAGGTTATGTCTTAATGACAACCTTCTCAACATCGATCCGATATAGTTAGTTTTCCTAAAGGTAAGCCGTTCTGCTAGCCACTAGACAAAGTGTAAGACAGCTTTAAGGTTGATCAGGGTAAACAAAAGTCTTTTATTCCGAGAGAAGTTAATTCCCCAAGCACATTGCTTCCGAGAACCTATCATTGCAACTTCAAGGCTCGAAGGTTGAAGCAAGGTAGTAACATGTTGAGAAGTTCAGGACCTGATGACTCAGCTCGACTTCTCCATTGATCCGCTCGCCCCTCACGTGGCGATACATTTCGGATACTCCAGGACCAACTGCAAGCCCCTTCAGGAATCACAGGAAATCCTACCAAACAGACGACATATGATATAATCGTTGGCAGTATCTTGCCAATCTTCGGCTATTCCGAGGGTCATGAACAACATGCTAGCTTACGAGAGCTGTAGGTACGGGTAGTATAGTAATACGCAGCCAAAGGCGGATGCGATAAGGCGAGATTCACTGCCACGCCTCATTTAGAGTACCGCCGCGTAAGATCGCCCTCGCCCTCGGCCGAGCAAGTCGGGTATACACAAGGGGCTGACTCTCACCTGTCATGCGGTACTGCGACGTTCTCGAGTATAAAGTGCGAGCATACAGTAAGCATTCCCGAGGCAGCAACCAACGTTACATCAATCATAAACAATCGCAATTGCATTGTGCTGACCAGCTCCTTCCGCTTTTGTTGCACAGCGATGCGCAAGAGCTAGGTTTGACCTTGCTTCTATGTAATGCAGACGCCAATTGTTTGTCACTCTCAATAGTATTTCAATTAGCGCGCCATAAAACCTCAGCTCACGCCAACACCAACCCAGAAGTCAAGGAGGCGCAAATGATTTACAGCGTTACTAGTCGGTACTCTCGCAGCTGACAACGACAAATGCCGTGGTAAGTGGAGAAAATGCCTTCCAATCCCGAGAACCACTCCTCCGAATGTCGCTCCTCAAAGCGCAAATCCATACCTGCATTGAGTTTGCCCCAGCAAGGCCAGCGAGAATCCACTATGGCTCCGTCTACTGCTGGTAGGGCCAAAGCATGTACGTCGTGTAGGCAGGTCAAGGTATGCAATTCCACCCTTCGGCCATCGTTTGATCGCCCACGTAGCCAGCTGATATTCGGGCTTTGCAGTTGAGGTGCGATTCTGCGGATACTTTCCCAGCAGCGTGTACACGATGCTCGACAAGAGGGTACGAATGTCGGATGGATGCCAACTTCAAGCGAGTTGCCACGCGATTGTGAGTACGTTGTAGACACAGGCCCTAAGCCGCATATCTACATCGCCCCTCAAGACTCTATCGCTCTGTGCTGACGCTCCGAAGCAAGCTCAAAGAGGTCACATCAGAGCTTTCAAATCTCAAAGAGGTCATCAAGTCGCAACCCGCCCAGCAGAACATTCAAGGAGGTAACAGTATGGGGGCTTCTGTGAGCGCATCACTATCTGCGGGCAACAGCTCAACACCTTCATTCACGCGTCGTGGCTCCTCATATGCTGCTCCCAGTCCTAACATTGACTTCTATGGCATTGACGATGCAGTCACTGCCGCCTACGAGGTAGACGAGCAGTGTCTTGGGAATCTACGTCTAGACGGCGTGACTGTTGTTCAGCTCTTTGAGCAGTAAGTCTTCATGCACCCTTTCCCATTGAAGACATTTTTCTCACACGACTTTAGTTTCTATCAGCACTATTACTCCTCCAGTATAACACTAGATGTGTCATTGCAGCTAAGTATGCTCGCGAAGGAATCCCCATTGCTGTTCTGGTCCATCATCATTCAAGCCTCCAAATTCCACCTTCAGCATTCGCACCTCTTTTGGCCAATGCTGGCACCTTACCAGCAGCTCCTGGCTTCACATCTGATTCGCCCAATACACAAATTGCCTATCATTCATGCAATTTTGATTCTCTGTTTCTGGCCCTTGCCTGTCAACAAGCAGCCAGACGACCCTACCTGGAATTATTGTGGATTGATCACGAATGCAGCGATCAATATCGGTCTTCACAGACCAGGCCGAGAAAGAGAGTATGGCTTTCCACGATCCACAGAACGAGATATAGAATTGCGATCGAGGACGTGGCTGCAGATATTCCAACTGAACACCTTGATCAGTACTCGAGTCGGTGTACCGCATCCTCTAGCAGACGAACCAAGCCTTCGCAACATTACCCAAATCACCATGGATACAGCTATTAGCAAAGGCGTACGGGACGAGATAGAAATTGCGAAAAAACTTGCAAAATGGACGCAACACCTGCAACTAGACACAAAAGGGAGCATGTGCAATTCGCTCATCCAAATGGGTCGCAACGAGCTGGAGACAGTCCAAGCATCTACTCGCGGGAAGTGGCAGCCGGAGATCACCCTGCAGTATCTGGGTTCCAAACTATTCCTCTACAGCTGGTGCTTCCATAACAAACATCAGGAGACCGACGCATTGAATCTGGCGCCTAAGAGTCCAGCCTCAGAACCCGAAAGCACGCTTCAATTGCTCCTCTATGAAGCCCTGGAAACCGCAACTCGCTACATTCACACTTTCGGCGAACTCGAAACAACTCGGAATGAATCCCAACCACCCTTGAGCCAAAACGACCAGTCCTCCCTCGTCTACCTCTCCAAGCACTACAACTACACCCTCTACCACGCCGCCCTCACTCTCTACCACTTCCTCTCCACAATCCCAAGCGCCTCCGTCTCGGACCAAGAACTCGCCCGTAACCACATCCGCCTCGCTCACACAATCCTCACCCGCTGCGGCGTCAGCGAGCACGCGCACGAATGGAACCGCCTAGCCCACAACATCGAACTGGTTGGTGAATTCCACAAGGAAGGCCGCCGCTTGCCTCCGGAAGCGCGCATTGAAAGCCGGCTTGGGGCTTCCTTGTTCTACGATGCGATGTTGAAGATTAGCGTGATGAAGGCGGAGCGTGGGGTGCGTTCGGCCGCGGTTGATTTGACACAGAGCGTGAATGACCCACTGCCCGATCCGAAGATGGTGAGTGGGGTCGCGCAGGCTCATGGTGCGCAGCCTGTGGATGCAGGGACTGTCGCTGGTGGCCATCAGCAGATGTTGAACATGCATGGGGGAGACGCTCAACAAACGGAGTGGGATAGTGGGCTGTGGGGATGGGATATCGCTATGTTGGATGCAGTCGATTTGAATTTCGACTGGAACTCTCTTGGTGACTGGCAACCGTAAAGGGGTTTGCCCAGGTGCGAGCATTTCCCTCAAACGTTATCTTTGTGTTGATGTGTGTCTTATGTACGTCCTTTACATGTGCGCTGAGCTGTTTTTTCTTATATGTAATACTAAGCCAACTCGGCCCACTCGAAGACCCTACTTTGTAGCCCAATGGAAGACGCACAATGTTATTGTGCCAACAACTGAGGAAAGAACAAGTAGGAGAGTTATGCAGCGGAGTATATCCTATAAAACATTATTAACATGCATCAGTGATTCACGGAGCCTGAATTATCTAACAAACGGCACTTCCAAATGCAGCCGACACTGCTCCCTCTCTTGATTCAGCCTGAGACTTCCTGTCTGATATAATGGAAACACTGAACATAGCAGAAGCTGAATCTGTCACTTTGGCAAGATTACATAGGCATCTTCTGTCTACAGAGACTGTAGGTGAACCGTTTATTGTTAATTCAAATCAATATCTTTTCCAAACATTTCCGCTCTGAGATACTCTATATATAACATCGCTGCACCCCAGTTGGTAAGTACCAAAAGACCCTGTAATAGCATCCACTTCTGCTTCTCAACTCGTTACGCTATCAGCTACGCTTAGCTTAGCAACTCGGACTGTTCTGTACATTAAGATCTGGTCCCGCAAAAGAAATGTCGCTTCTCCCTGCGCAGATGCGCTGCTTACGGCTTCCACAACCCTGGTGGCTCGGAGCAATATGACAATGCCTTACATTCACTCTCGGAAATACAGTACAGTCGGTCTACTCCTTTAGTACCACCTAGATACTTAAGTTATAAGCCCTCGAGTGCGGGTCTATGACAATATTGCAACAAAGGAAACACTTTTCAGTGTTCAATGTTCAACACATCTACTCCACATAATATGCAAGGGACATCAGGCTTTTGTTTAATAGCCATGTTGAATATGCTGCTTTCTCCTGGCACAAGCGCAGCATTATCAACATCCTTGCTATGCAACAGGTGACCTCTACTGCATCCACTGTTACAATCAGCTTCTTTCTCATTCAGTCCCGTGGGACTAATAATCCAATAATCACCGTAAAATAAACGAAATGGCTTTACCTCGGTACTAAAGGTAAGGTGATCTGTTAAATATAATCTACCTTACCCTCTGTTTTATTGATGCGTTACGCATAGCGAAATATCCGGGGAATAAACTGGTAGTAATTGAAGAATAAATTGAAAGGCTGAAACGCAGAGCACTGGTGGAGTATTTCGTGGGCTTTAAGGTCAATCCAACAGAGATTTCACAACTGAGATTACCATCCTAGTGATTCAAACCCTACTCTGATAAGCCTATCGTCAGTGCTGGCCCACTGCAGTTGTATAAATATAGTAAACAATTAATTTCCACTATTGCATGCTTTCTACAACTTTTCACTTTAGATTAAATATAGTATATACGCATGATGCCTGGTAGTTTGCGTTATACGACGACCGTCTCATTAACGCATGCAATCGCGAAAGGTAAGATAACTACAAATACTCGGAAAGCGCTATAAGTCAATGCCATTCGTTGATCAATAATACAACTAGCCATCTCAGATATCTCTTACGGCCAATTATTCGACGTAAGAAATCCTTGGGCAAGTGCAGCAATGATACCATATAACCTCGGACTCTTCGTATTTCCAACGTTCCCAGCTCTCAGAAATCATATGCAACAGAAAAGGAGAACAACCGCGGCAAGCCTTATAACGAAAAGCCGCCTTATGTTCTTCCAGCTACAGCTTTCTTGCCGCTCAGTCTAGCCTCTATCATCAGTGCTACTGGCTTCTTTTCCCTCTCGCACGAATCTGTGATTGACTCTTCCCCGCCCTAGTCTATCTGTTCATATGCTCCCGCTCGAATTCCACCCTGTATAAGGACACGGACTCGAACAGATCTTCGTCATCACAGACAGCTGAAATAGTGGAATTGTTTAGAGAGAAGGACTGGGGGGGTCAAACGGGAAATAAGGTTAAATAGAATTGCAAAAATTTGTTGGAAAAAGTGGTACTGGAACAAATCCAATTCTCCAGCTAAACTATAAGTCTACCGGCCTCCCACATCAATATTACCACCGGTACTATCAATGCGTGTTTCGGAAAGAAGCAGGCCCCGCCGTGGTATCCCCTTTATTGCAACATTAATCTCAAAGCAGCTCATGCACTATAAATGACGGATATCGACTAATCATGGCTGAAGACAGGCTGCAATAGAAGTAAGAACGTGAAACCCAAGATATAACCGACTGAATATGGAGCTCTTGCAGCGTGCAAATATTAAGCCAGCAGCAAGGCTCCATACATGAATAGTAGCTTGCAGGGTAGTCTCCTCTCGATGGTAAGGATCAAGCCAACTAACAAAACCGCACTCCCGCGCCAGGCAGGTGAAATCACAAACGCGCAGCAGACGGAGACGCAAGGTACAGCAGGTCTAATTGATCACGACTCAATGCCCAATCCTCAACTGATCGACAAAGGCCAACCCCCCGAGAGTCGGCTTGAACCTGAAGTCGCCACACGACTCGCTTTCCATATGGTTGACCAGGCCACTCAACGCGACGAATTCCGTTTGGCAACGGGGGCAATGGTAATCCTTGGACTGATGTACGGGGCTGGCGAGATGCTGGTTAAGCGCACGGAGCAAGTCGAACCCTTTCCCACAGAAGTAACAGCGGTAGAAGTAGCCATCCCAAGACGCCTCTGTCGCAATGGTGGTGGTACTTTAGCCGTTGTCGCCGTACCAGCCGATCTGCTTGTTGGTGAAGACGTGACCGCTGTCGACCTCGCGGCAATATTGGTTGATTTTCGCGCGGTTAATGCCGGATTCGCAGTTGCCGGACTCGAGATGATGGCAGACGCCCGTGAGGTTGGTGTACTTGTTGGCGCACCAGGGCCATTTGACGTTCTTGCCGACGTGCACGGAGGACTTGAGATGCTGTTTGGGTCTTGGTAAGCGAGGAAATTCGTTAAACCGCGGCGATACGGACCTGATTGAGGCTGTTCAGATTCTGGAAGCGGCGCATGCAGCCGTAGCAGTAGTTCGGAGGATGTTCATCTTCCATGTGCTCGTTGAGACCGTCTTCGGACTCGAACCGCCAGTCGCAGCCTTCTTCCTGGCAATAGCACCAGTGCTTATCCATCTCATGCTTCCGGCGAGCCTTGCCGTCGTGAGTAGGCCAACGCAGGGTACACCAGTGACATTCGATCTCGTTTGAATGGGCGTAGCTGTTGTCGAGATGGTTCCGGATCCCATTGTAAGTATCAAAGGTGCGGCCACAGCAGGCATACATGTTGGCGTGGAACTGTCTAGATGCTGAAACAGATGATTGGCGACTGTAACGATAGGAGAAGTAATTGTTGAAGGAATTTTGGTGAAGATGTAAGTAAGCTTTAGCGCAAAGCAGGTGTGTTGACAATGTCTGAGGTGAATGACTTGGTCGATTGATGTATATTTGCTAGCGACCATTTTCCCCAGTGCTAAGCCTTTTGATCGGCTCGGCAACCCTCCGCGGGGCTGGGTCAAGGGGTTGCCGATGTGGATAGAATTAGGATTAGCGTAGTATTACCTAATGCCTATAGTAGGTAACACCTTTTAGTAACTGGGTAGATCCTTATCGAATATAACTATTTTGGTTACTATTAATAAATTGTTATTTTATTATATTATATATGATTTTTTTATATTTTAATTTTATTTATTAAAATATCGAATTTTTAAAATCTTATTATTATTAACAAAATATATAAAAATTAGATTATAAAGATTAATAATTATTAACAATAAAGCTTAATATAAATTTATTATTTTATTATTTATTTTAATACTACTTTCATTATTTATAATTTAAAGCGAAAATTGTTATATGTTCGATTTATATTATTATTATTTATACAACCGATATATATTATAATTATATTATTTACGACGTTATATTAAATCTTTAATATTCTTTATATATTATATAAATATTCGAAATACTTTTTCCGAAGTTTATAATAATATAAAAGTATAAAAGGAAGTAGCAAATTATTTCAATTATTATTAAGTTTATGTTGGAGAATGGCTGGGGCAGTCTCTCCAGCAGTATTAAGCCAAATCAGGTCTAGCGTATCGCAATCCTAGGATCACTGTCAGCCAGGCTGTATGCCAAATAATATAGGCTATACTCAAGGTATATTAGCTCTACTAAAATGCTTTATTATTTATAGGGCCTAGATTAATCAGCCGAGTATATAAATAAGCCTGTATTCCTAAGTAGATAGAGCAATTAAAATCTCCTAAGCCAACAGGTTATAAGCCCGGCCAGCGTCTGTATATTTATATAAGGAGAAAAATATTCAAGTTTTCAATTTATAAATATTACTATTCTATTTACCCTTATATCAAGCTATAGAGGTAGTATATAGGAAGGTAATTATCTTGGAAGGGATTTCCAACTATTATAATTAGGCCCCTAAAATACAAATTACCCTTATCAAAGAAGGATTTTGGTCAGCTATTAATAAAAATAAAAATAATATTAACGATAATTTACCTTTAATAAACAAGAAGGCTTAGGCTATTATTATTCTGGTATATAAATTATATATTAAAAACTTCTTTAATAACGAAAAGGATATTATAAAGATATAAAGGCTTCTGGAGAATAAATTCTAGAAAAAGAATAATTATATTATATATATAACCGTTTAATATTTAATTAATATAAATTCTATTATTTTCAAAAATACCAGCAAGTATATTGGTTATTTACGTTATTAGAATAGTCGTTTAGCAATAACGATATAAGTTATAAATAAAACAATACTGGTTTATTTATTCCTAAAAGGTCTCCCGGATAAAATAGAGCTATATTAAATTTAAATTGTTTAAATAGCAAATAATATTAATAGGGATATTACCTTTGAGGAGATTATTAAGGCAGTATTTATTTATAATAAACAACGAAGCCAAGAAAGCTCAAGGTTTAATAATAATTATAAAATCTTTAATTAAATATTTTTAAAGTTAAACTTATAACAACCTTAATAACATCCCTTATATTAATAACAATTTGTTAATAAGTAATAAAAATAATAATAAAAATAATACTTTTTAAATAATAAAAGAAATAATCTTATAAAAAGTAACTTTATAAAGACTTATTAAATTTGATAGGAAACTTTAAAAATATAAATATAAAAAAAATCTTATAACCAAAGAAAAATTAAAAGATAATTATTTTAAAAATAATATTAACAAATTAATATATTAAATATATAAAATTATAAGTTATACAAATTAAAATAGAGATTATAAAAATTCCTTTTTACCTTAAAAAGAAAAATCAAAGCTTAAAAATAAATTTTATAAAATATAAGAAAGAAGCTAATATAAATTAAATAAATTTTAATTTTAATTCGAATATAATTTTTTTAAAGATTAATAATATTTATAATAAATAATTTCTTTATATATTAAAAGTATAAACGGTTTATTAAATAGAAAATATAAATAACGATAATAAGGATTAAGATATTAATAACCTTTTATAATATTTTTAAATCCTTTATAATCATTTTTCTATTAAAATATTTAAAATATAAAAATATAAAAATATTTATTTAGGAAATAAATATATACAAATATTATTTTATAAAAGGAAATTCGGATAGTAAAAAAGATATTTATATTTTAAAAAACAAATATATAATAAATAATTTTAAAGAAAATAAGAAAATATTAATAAATATTTAAAAGGCTTTTTGAATTTTTTTAATTATTTAATAATATTATTTAGTCCAAAAGCTATAAGAAAAACCTTAATAAAACGAAAAGCTCTTTTATTTATTAAAGTTAAAAGAATAAGGGTATAAAAATTATTAAATATTATTAAATTTTTATAAAATATATATATTAATATTATATTTATATAAATTCTATATTATATTCCGAAGGCTAGAATAGCGTTTATAGAATTGATTTATTTAAAATTAAATTTCAATTAAATTAAAAAAAACTCGGTTTGTTATAAATATAATAGAAAATATTTTTTTAATAAAAGAAATATTTATATTTTTGATTAACAATTTTATTAAAATTTTACTTTTTTTAATACCCCTTCGAATAGAAAATATATTAATAATAAATAATATTACAAAGAAAAATAATTATATAAAGAAAAATAATAATTATATTTTAAAATCTTATAATTTTTTAAAATTTAATATAATTTATTTGTTTCTTAAAAAAACTTTTTTTTTTATATATAATAATTTTTATAAAGAATAGCTTATTAGTTCAATTATATTAAATTTTAATTAATCTGAGAATTATTATTAATTTAATTTCTTAATAAATTATTAATAAAATTAGTTATTTAATTTATATAAATAAGATTATAATTATTAAAGTTGCTAATAGAAGTATTTATAAATTATTTAAATATAATAAATTGAAGGTTAAAATAACTAAAGTATTTAAAATAATTAAAGTTTAAATTATATTAAGTAATATTAATTATATATATATTTTTAATATATATAATTTTAATATTA
>JAABUQ010001621.1_pt1 | contig 47606 bp, 41 predicted proteins | sample 5560001 | NCBI WGS metagenome assembly JAABUQ01 (sample SAMN10711888, study PRJNA513371) | rock metagenome | isolation source: Antarctica rocks | place: Antarctica: Victoria Land, Finger Mt nord | collected 2015-12-18
GGGCCGGGGATGGGATGCCGGCCACCTCGACGGGATGGCGAGCTTGATCGTCACAGTCGGGACGCCGGGATGGGCCGATGTCTGGTCGCGGCCCGCTGCATGATGTCCGGGTTCGAAAGCTATACCCCCCGCGCCGATCGTCCCCGGGTCGGGGAGATCGCGCTTCCGATCCGGGCCGCGACCGCGCATACTCATCGTCCGGGGATCCGAGGCGGGAGGCTCGGCCATGACGGGACGGAGATGGGCGTGCGCCGCGGTCGGCCTCTGGGCCCTCGTCGCGCCGGGACCGGCTCGGGCTCAGGTCGCGGGGATCGGCGTGATCCCCGACGGGGTGTTCCTGCCGGTGACCCCGGCGGTCACGGCCGATCGGCGGTATGTCCGGCTGACCCTGGCGCCGCAGTTCAGCACGTTCGACGGCTTCCAGTCGTTCCCGGTCCCGGCCGCGGTCGGGGGTGGGGGGGGCGGGGCCGTCGGGTTCGGGGCCGGCGCGGGGGGGCTCGGCGGCGGCCGGGGGGCCGGCGGCGGTTTCAACAACGGGGCGGGCGGCCTCTTCGGGCCCGGGGCCCCGGCCGCCCTGAACGGGACGGGCGACTTCCGGTCGGCCTCGGCCTCGCCGTTCGCGACATCGTTCTCCCGGTTCCTCGACGACCCGACGACCGGCCCGAGCCCGGCCCGATCGAAGGCCCCCCGCGCCGGGGCGAAGCGGCCCTCGAAGCGGGTCGTCCGGCCCGCGACCCCCCCGGCCCGCCCCGCCGCCGGCCCGGGCTGACACGCCTGCCCGCCCCGGATCGGCCGACAGGCCTGAGAGCGACCGAGGCGGGCCCTCCGTGGTCCGGGAGGCCCGCCTCGGTGCCGCCCCGACGCTCAGGCGAGCGAGGCGACCAGGTCGTCGGCCAGGCGATCGAGCGCCTCGCGGGTGAGCTGGCAGGCGACGGGGCGCCTCCGCCGGTCGGCGAGGTCGAAGGCGACGCGGCGGAGGTGGAGCGTCCCCTCGCGGCGGAGCCGGACCTCGTAGTAGGAGCGCAGGGTGTCGCGGGCCGAGGGGGACTGGCTCCGCAGCTCGACCTCGCCGCCGAGGGGGTCGACCTCGAGGACGACCAGGGGCTCCATCAGGTACGTCAGCCGGGAGGCCAGCCGGTCCCCCCAGGCCTTCAGGGCGTCGGCCGACCACTCGGGCCGGTCGGTCGCGGCGAATTCGAGGGCGTCGAACGAGACCCCGGCCGGCCCGGAGGCGGCCAGGTCGAGGGAGAGGCGGTGCGGGCCGTCGGCGACGGCGACCGGGCCGGGGCAGGGCCCGGCGTCAACCGCGGCGGCGATCTTTCGACTCAGAAGGCTCATGGGACGTTCCTCCCAACGGCCGGATCGTCTGGTCCGTGCCGTCGAATGACAGGAGTGTGGGCCGCCCGTCGACGCCGGTCTCGATGTGGACCGGGCGCCCCCACAGGCGGTTCAGGTGACGGAGCGTGTCCTGCGCGTGGTCGAGCTTCAGGTCGACCCCGAAGTGCTCGTGCTGGAGATAGAGCTCACCCCGGTTCCGGTAGTTCCCCTCCCTGACCCGGATGATCGGCTGGCCGAAGTTGGTCAGCCCGAAGAGGAGCCGGTCCTTGATCTTCCGGAACTCGCGGCTCTCGATCTCGTAGATATCGTTCTGATCGTTGTGCTTGTAGCTGAACATCCGGTGGCGCCGGCAGAAGTCCGGCGTCAGGAACGTGTCGATGAACGTCACGTCGTTGTGGATCTGGCGGACCTCGAAGATCTTCCTCCGGCCGAGGCCGAGGCCCTTGTCCCACCGGAGCCGGGTCTCGTGGTCGTCGCAGGCGTCGTACTCGGGGCCGAACTGCCCCTTGTTCCACCGCTCCTCGATGTCGCGGAAGAGCTCGATCCCGAGCTTGTACGGGTTGAGCCTCCCCGGGGAGGTGGCCATCGTCCCCGAGTGGTGGTCGGCGTAGTCGATCACCTCGGAGTGCTCGAGGATCTTGGTCGTCATGATCGTCGAGTGCCAGTACGACGCCCACCCCTCGTTCATGATCTTGGTCTGGCCCTGCGGCGTGAAGTAGTACGCCTCCTGCCGGACGATGTCGAGCACGTCGCGCTGCCAGGGGTTCAGCGGGGCGTGCTCCATGAGGAAGAGCAGGACGTCGCGCTCGGGCTGCTCGGGGAACTGGCGGACCTTCTGCTTGTCCGACTCCTTCTTCCTCGCCTGCTCCGCCAGGACCGACGGCGGGTTGACGTACGAGTCCATGTACCCCTTGCTCTGGAACTTCACGACGGCGTCGGGGTCGTCCTCCTCGCGGCGGAAGTCGTAGCGGTCGGCCTCGTCGCGCCTCTTGATGAACGGCGAGTGGATGTCGATCAGGTTCTCGAGCGAGAGGCAGCTGTCGACGAAGCTCTCGACCGCCTCCTCGCCCGACCGCTCCATGTACGACCGGATCCGGTTGCCGTGGTTGGCGGTCTCGTCCATCATCTTGCGGTTCGTCCGGCTGAACCAGATATTATTCTTGAAAAAGTCGTTATGCCCGTAGACGTGGGCCATGACGAGCTTCTGGTCGACCCGCTGGTTGCACCTCAGGAGGTAGGCGTAGCAGGGGTCGTTGTTGATCACCATCTCGTAGATCTTCTGGAGCCCGTAGCGGTAGCCCTTGGCGAGCTGCTCGTACTCCATGCCGAACCGCCAGTGCGGGTACCGGGTCGGGAAGCCGCCGAGGGCGGCGATCTCGGAGAGCTCGTCGTAGTCGAGGACCTCGAAGATCGTCTCGTAGAAGTCGAGGCCGTAGCCGCGCGCGTGCCCCTCGATCTCGACCTGGAGCTCGCGGAGGTCGGCGGGCAGGTTGTGCTCGGTGCTCATGATCGACATCGGGACGTCGCCCCCGTCGGGTTCGGATCGGTTCGGTTCGGATCAGGCCATCACCATGTACTTGCGGACCTCGTGCTCGACCAGCGAGGTCGGGACGAGCCAGGGCTTCTGCGAGAGCTCGATCACCAGGACGTCGGAGCCGGGCTCGCTCCGATACGACCCGGCGAAGCCGCCGATCGGGGTCGTCCCGCGGAAGATCCCGTCGTCGGGCGTGCCCTCGTAGGCCCCGTACCGCGAGAGCCTGGCGACGGCCCGGTCGAAGAGGGCACGCCGGCGGTCGGGGTCGCTCGGGTAGGGGACTCGGATCGTCGGCATCGGTTTCGTCTCGAATCGAAGGGGGAGATCCGCGTCACGGCAGGAAGGATCGCACGTCGACCCGGCCGACCTCGCGGCCGTCGAGCACCACGGGGACCTCGCCGTCGGGCCCGAACGTCTTCGCGATGCGATAGGCCGCCGAGGCCCCGCCCCCGGCCGGGTCGCCGTAGACCTCGACGACGCGGGCGGGGATGTTGACGAGCCAGTACGACGCCACCCCGCAGGCGGCGTACCCGCCGCCACTTCGGCCCCCGGTCGGCCGCGTACGACGAGTCGGCGACCTCGACCAGCATCGCGATGTCCTCGGCCCGCGGGGACCGGACGGGGGCGCGATCGACGGGGCCGCGGACCACCGCGAGGTCCGGCTCCGGCCGCCAGTGCCGCCCCAGGATCACCGACTTCTCCTCGCGGACCCGCCAGCCCTCGGGGAGGCAGCGCCTGAGCGCGACCCCCAGCATCTCGACCGCGAAGTTGTGCGGCTCGTGCCTGGTCATCTTCCGGACGACGACGCCTCCGAGCAGTTCCACGCGGTCCCCCTCGGGGAAGAATTTCGCCTCGATCATCGTGAGGTATTGATCGACGGTCAGCCGGAAGGGCCTGATCCCGGCGCGTCCGGCCTTCGCTCCGACGCTCATCGTCCGGACCTCCTCACGGCAGGAAACGCCGCACGTCGACCCGGCCGACCTCGCGGCCGTCGAGCACCACGGGAACCCCCTCCCCGGGTCGGAACACTCTCGTCTCGCGATACACGGCCGAACGGCCCTTGCCGGACGGATTGGTGTGGACCTCCAGGACCCCGGCGGGGATGTTGGTGATCCAGTAGGCCGGGACGCCCGAGGCCGCATAGCGGGCCCACTTGGGGCCCCGGTCCTTCGCGTACGACGTGTCGGAGGCCTCGACGAGCAGGCCGATGTCCGAGGGCGACGGGGCTTCCCGCCCATATCGCTCATGCGGCCCTCGGACCACCGCGAGGTCGGGCTCGGGACGCCAGAAGCGGCCGAGCCGCACCGGCTTCTCCTCGCGGACCGTCCAATCGCCCGGGAGCACCCCGCGGAGGTCGTCGCCGAGCTGGGCGACCGCGAAGTTGTGCGGCTCGTGCTTGGCCCTCTTGTCGACCAGGATGCCTCCGAGCAGTTCGACATGATGACCCTCGGGAAACACCTCGGCGTCGATCATCCGCTCGAACTGGCGGACGGTCAGGCGGTAGGGCCTGATCCTCGGACCCGAAACTCCCGATTCGTCCTCCGTCAACAAATCTTTTGTTTTCGTCACGAACTCGACTTGTTCGCGAGTCATCCTTCCCTGAGCGGCTTCGCGAGCCAAATCGACCATCTGGCTCTGAGGAAGCCCTGAGGTCCAGATGATGTAAGCTGTTCCTGGCGGCAACTGACGCGATTCGACGAGCGACTGAACTTCAAGCGGAAGCTCTAGTAGCTTGAGTCTCTTGCATACCCAAGGTCTCGAGTATCCAAGTTTCTTAGAAATCTCCTTTGCGGAAAGGCTAAGTTCGAGCATGATTTGGTGAATGAGCCGCGCCGCTTCAATCGCAGGTGGTTTCTTTTCCAGTTTCTCAGCAAGCCATTCGAGAGAATGGGTGGCAAGCACGCCAGGGTTCCGCCCCGGGTCCGAGCCCTTAGTTGCGGTCACGTTATCCTCCTCCCTTCATCGAAAAAACGAGGATCGCCGTTGCTCAACGGCCCCGTCCCAGGAATTCCTTGATCGACTCGTAGATCCCGTCCTTGTTGCGGATCTCGGAGAGCGCCAGGTTGGGCATCTCCTCGAAGGCCTCCTCCAGCTCGCGGTAGAACTCGCCCGAGCCGTAGGGGCTCTCGACCTGGCCGTAGCCGAAGAGGTTGCACTTGGGCAGGAGCTGGTCGCGGAGCAGGCCGACGCACTGGCGGTTGTCCTCGCCCCAGTTGTCGCCGTCGGAGAAGTGCAGGACGTAGACGTTCCAGTCGGCGACCGGGTGGTCGGCGTCGATGATCCTGTTGGCGAGGTTGTACGCCGAGCTGATCCGGGTCCCGCCGCTCTCCCTCGTGTGGTAGAAGGTGTGCTGGTCGACCTCGCGGGCGACGGCGTCGTGGATGATGTAGCGGGTGGTCACGCCGTCGTACTGGCTCCGAAGCCAGGTGTCGATCCAGAACGCCTCGATCCGGACGATCTCCTTCTGGTCGTCGGTCATCGAGCCCGAGACGTCCATCAGGTAGAGGACGACGGCGTTGGAGTGGGGCAGGGGGACCGGGTTCCACGACCGGTAGAGCTTGTCCTCGCGGACCGGGATGACCATCGGGTCGGCGGGGTTGTACGTGTTCGAGGCGATCTGCCGCTTCAGCGCCTTCTTGTAGGTCCGCTTGAAGTGGCGGAGGCTCTCGGGGCCGGTCTGGCGGATCCCGGTGTACTTGTCCTTCTCCTCGATGATGTTGGCCCGCCCCTTGGGCCGGATCCGGGGCAGGGCCAGCCCTTCGCCGAGGATCGCGGCGAGCTCGTCGAGGGTCAGCTCGACCTCCAGGAGGTGATGCCCGGGGGCGTCCCCCGCCGGCCCGGGCTCGTCCCCCTCGCCGGAGCGGCCGATCGGGGTGCCGACGTCGCCCGGCCCCTGGCCGACCCCCCCGGAGTTCTTCGGCCCGTAGCGGAACTCGGGGATCTGGATCTGCGGCAGCGGGATCGAGACGAGCTCGCCGCCGGTCTTGCCAATCATCTCGCCGTGCGTGATATATTTGCGCAAATCGGATTTGATCTTGCCGCGGACGATCTGCTTGAACCGATTCTGATCGCGCTCGATTTTTCGGACCACGGCCCATCCCCTCGCCGTTGGGGGCCCCCGGGGCCGCTCGTCGGCGCCGCCGGGCCCGTCGCCGGACCGACCGACTGCCCCCGGGCGCAGCAGCCGCTGCCCGCGTGCGTGGCGGTCCGGGTCGTCGCAAATTCAAAGATCGGTAGAGTAACCGAAGGGCGGGTGCGAAGGAGGTCGGTCTCGGTCGCCGTGAACCCGCCTCCTGGTGCAAATTCTATTCCCGATGCCGGCCGATGTCCAAGCCATTCGCCGCCCGTTCAGGGGAGGAAGTCGTCGACGGCGACCGCGCCGACCTCGCGGCCGTCGAGGACGACGGGGACCCGTTCGCCCGGCGCGTAGCGTCGACATTCGCGATACCGCGGCGAGTCGGCCGGCCCGATCGGACCGCCGTAGACCTCGACTTTCCGGCCGAGGATGTCGACGATCCAGTAGACCGGGATTCCCTCCCCCGCGTAGGACGCGAGGACATCGCCCGAGTCGACCGCGAGGCTCGACGCGGAGACCTCGACGATCAGGGCGACGTCACCTGCCGACGGAGTCTTTCCCTTGTAATCGACCGGCCGGCCGCGGACGACGGTCAGGTCGGGCTCAGGCAACCCAGAGTCAACGATCGCGATCGGCTGCTCGGGTCGGACGTGCCAGGCGGCGGGGATCAACCGGACGAGCAGCTCGTTGAGCGAGACGACCGCGAATGCATGCGGATCCCCTTTGGTCATCTTCTCGACGAGCCTCCCCCGCCAGAGAAAGACCGGTTCGTCCTCGGAGAAGACGCCGGCCTCGACCATCCGCCTATAGCGGCCGACCGTCAGCCTGTGGGGCGGAAACGTCTGGGACGGGGTCGGCGCGGGGGTCGCCTCGGGCCCGGGGTTCGCTTCGGTCGGGGTGACGGTGGCCATCGGGGGTCCCTCGGTCGCTTGCGGGAGGGGACTTGGGACCGCCCCTCGCCGGGGCGGCCCCGGCCGGATCAGTGGCTGCCGCGCTTGACGTCGCCGCGGGCGAAGATGCTGGCGACGTAGTTCAGCACGTCGGTCGCCGAGTCCTCGTCGTAGCCGTAGTTGCGGATCAGCCGGCTCTTGACGATGTCGATCTTCTCCTGCGTGTCCTTGTCGACGACGCTGGAGACCAGGCTCGTGAGCTTGATCGTGTCCTTCTGGTCCTGGAAGAGCTTCAGCTCGAGCGCCTTCTGGAGCCGCTCGTTGGTCTTGTAGTCGAACTTCTTGCCGTCCAGCGCCAGGGCGCCGATGTAGTTCATGATCTCGCGGCGGAAGTCGTCCTTGCGGCTCTCGGGGATGTCGATCTTCTCCTCGATCGACCGCATCAGCCGCTCGTCGGGCTCCTCGGTCTGCCCGGTGTACTTGTTCTTGACCTTCTCGCGCTGGGTGTACGCCTTGACGTTGTCGATGTAGTTGCCGCAGAGCCGGGTCAGGGCGTCCTCGTCGGCGGCGATGGCGCGCTGGACTTCGTTCTTCACGATGTCCTCGTATTCTTCCTTCACGACCGAAAGCAGGTGTTTGTAGTGCTTGCGCACTTCCTCGCTGTTGATCAGCGAGTGGTGCTTCAAGCCCGACTCGAGCTCGTTCAGGACCATGAACGGGTTGACCGACCGCTCGGTCGCGTGGGCCACCAGGGCGTTGGAGATCTTGTCCTGGACGTACCGCGGGCTGATCCCGTGCATCCCCTCGCGCTCGGCCTCCTCGCGGAGCTCCTTGATGTTGTCCTCGGTGAAGCCCGGCAGGGTCTTGCCGTTGTAGAGCTTGAGCTTCTGCAGGAGGGTCAGGCCGGCGTTCTTCGGCTCCTCCAGCCGGGTCAGGACGGCCCACATCGCGGCGACCTCGAGGGTGTGCGGCGCGATCTTCTTGCCGCGGACCTTCCGGCCGTTGTAGTCCTTCTCGTAGATCTGGACCTCGTCCGAGAGCCGGGTGACGTACGGCACGTCGATCTTCACCGTCCGGTCCCGCAGCGCCTCCATGAACTCGTTGGACTGGAGCTTCTTGTACTCGGGCTCGTTGGTGTGCCCGATGATGACCTCGTCGATGTCGGTCTGCGCGAACTTCTTCGGCTTGATCTTGTGCTCCTGGCTGGCGCCCAGGAGGTCGTAGAGGAAGGCGACGTCGAGCTTCAGGACCTCGATGAATTCGATGATGCCGCGGTTCGCGATGTTGAACTCGCCGTCGAAGTTGAACGCCCTCGGGTCGCTCTCGGTGCCGTACTCGGCGATCTTCCGGTAGTTGATGTCGCCGGTCAGCTCGGTCGCGTCCTGGTTCTTCTCGTCCTTGGGCTGGAAGGTGCCGATGCCGACGCGGTCCTGCTCGGAGAGGATCAGGCGGCGGACGCGGACGTCGGAGAGGACGCGCGACCAGTCGCCGTCGTGGCGGGCCATCCGCTCGTTGAACGTGTGGCGGCAGTACGGGCAGAGGTCGCCGTCGATCGTGACGTCGTAGCCGACGGCCGAGACGTCCCGGTTCAGCTCCACGAGCAGGGCCGCGCGGAAGTCGACCGGGACGAGGTGGAGCGGGTCCTCGTGCATCGGGCAGTCGACCCAGACCCCGATCCCCTCGGGGCTCTCCTCGTTCCACTGGTAGGTGTAGATCGCGCCGTCGTCGGCCCGCGAGTAGTGCTCCAGCCCCTTCTTCAGCAGGCGGACGATCGTGCTCTTGGAGCTGCCGACCGGCCCGTGCAGGAGCAGGACCCGGCGCTCGGTCCCGTACCGCTGGGCGGCGCTCTTGAGGATGTTGACCAGGTTCATCAGCGTCCGGTCGAGGCCGAAGATGGCGTCCTGGCCCTCGTGGATCGGGTCGTCGAAGAACTTGTACCGGAGCACCTTCTCCTTGTTGACGACGACCTCCTCGGTCCCGTGGCTGAGGATCATGTCGTAGACGCGCTGGTAGGCGGTCCGCGTGACCTTGGGGTCGGCCCGGAGGATCTCGAGGTAGTCGGCGAAGGAGCCGTGCCAGTGCTTCTTCTGGTAATCCGCCAGGTTCTGGCGTTGGGCGATCAGGGCGATCAGATCCGATCCTGCGGACATGGCCGTCTCCCTCCTGAAAGATGGACCCGTCGGTCCGGGCCGTCGAGGCCGTCGGGCGGCCCGGGCGCGATTCGTCCGCCGCGACGGGCGCGATCCGAGGCGACGCGATGCCCCCCGGGCGGCCTGCGCGTGGCGAGGGGCCTCGCGACGAGCCGAGGCCGTCCCGAATTGTCAAGTTGGTCGAAGGGGATCGATCGCTGCGATCGGCGAGCGACGGCAGGCGTCCGGGCCGGGTCGAGGGCGGGCGGCCCGTTGGGGTGCGGGCCGGGCGTCGTGCCCCTCGCGGCGGGCGGCGTCGTGTCGGCGTGTCCGACCGTCTCCTGCCCGCGCCGGGCCGTCCCCTGCATTACAACCCCGCGGGTTCCCGGCTGTCAAGCGAACCGACGATCCTCCGCGGGCCGTCCCGTCCCGGCGGCCTCGCCCGCCGTCATTCGACGACACCCGCCGCCGCCTCGACGTTCGCCGCGGCCAGGACCGCCCGCGGCAGCGACCGCTCGCCCAGCTCGACCAGGCCCGCCACCAGGATCAGCCCCGCCGGCAGGGTCGCGTAGTGGGCATACGCGTCGGCCGCCATCAGCACCCAGCTCTGCGTCGGCAGCGCCAGCATCGGCAGGTACGCCGCCGCCGCCATCGCCCCGGCGATCGCCCCGGCCCCGGCCACGGACCCGACCAGGTGCCCCCCCTCGGCGCGGAGCATCCGGCGGTACCCGCCGAGCGCCCCCCCGATCGTCCCCCGGCTCCAGGCGACGGCGCCGATCATCCCCACGGCGGCGAGCCCGGCCGCCTGGAGGTCGATCACCCCCCAGCCCAGCTGCCAGCGGACGTACGACGTCGCCCAACCCGGCGTCCCGAGGTTGGGGAGGTACCGGAACGCCAGCGCGACGCCCGTCGCGACGTACCGGCCCGGCATCGCCAGGGCGCAGGCCAGGGCCGCCGCGGGCATCAGGGCCACCGCGCCGGCCACGTCCAGGGCGTCGTCGTCGGTCGCGTCCCGCATCCCCGCGTTGCGGAGCTCGACCGCCACCCAGGCCACCAGCATCCCGTCGGCCAGCGGCATCAGCAGCGGCACCACCGCCACCTCGATCCCGAAGCAGCCGGTCAGCGGCAGGTCCGACGACCCGTAGACCAGGCCGATCGTCCGGTACAGGGCGTACAGCGCCGTCGCCCCCCAGGCGATCGTCCCCCAGGCCGCGTCGCGCGACGCCCTCGGCGAGATCACCCGGGCAACGCTCCCCCACCGGTCCGACGCGTACTGGAAGACCAGCACCGCCGAGGCGACCAGCATCGGGATCATGTTGCCCAGGCCGACGACGTCGCGCAGCGGGGTCGCCCCCGCCAGCGCCCCGTGCTCGACGGCGACCGAGGCGAGCCGACGCCCCCGGAGCAGCTGCGTCAGGTCCTCGCGCCCCTGGCCGTCGCCGTAGGTGAGCGCCTGGTTCAGCGTCCAGGAGACGACCGTGACCCCGACGACCGTCGCGAGCAGCCGCCCCGACCGGCGGAGCCGCCCCATCGCCGCCGCGTAGAGCCGGAGGTGCCCCGGGACGTCGATCAGCTGCGCCAGCGCCCGGCCGGGGCCCTGCACGACCATCGCCAGCAGCAGCAAGCCCCCCAGCCCGAGCAGGATCGCCCAGAGCCACGCCAGCCCGGGCGGGTTGTCCGGGGTCGTGAGCGTGAGGCTGTAATACCACCGCCGGATGGCCAGGATCGGCGACGAGACGCCCCCCCCGGCCCCGACCGGCCCGGGGGCCCCCGTCCCGGCGCCGCCCGGCGTGACGGCCGCCTGCGCCCACAACGCCGCCGCGAACCAGTGGTCCAACGTCACCCCTCCCCGATCCGCCCCGGGCCTCGCCGATCGCCGGGCGGACAGGCCCGACGTCGCGCGATCGCCGATTGTACGCGCCGAATCCTTTCGGAGCCAGGCGCGGGCCACGACGATTGTCAAATCGGACCGCTCAGGATCTCGTGGACAGGTCCAGCGCGACGGAGAGCACCACCGGCACGATGCCCACCAGCGCCATCAACCGGCCCGGGCGATCCCCCGCCCGCCAGCACGGGATGATGGCGATCAGGCCCAGGGCACATCCGAAGAGGCCCGCGAAGAGATCGACGAAGATCAGGAACGGACCGAAGATGAAGTACAGGCCGACGCCGATAAATAGCCCAGTACCGAGTGGGGCGAGGGTCGCGGCCCGGCCCGCCCGGCCCAGCCGGACGAGCGCGACGAGGAGGATGAGGCCCGCCAGACAACCGACCGGGACGATCGCGGCCGACCGCGGCACGCGGGGGGAGGAGGCAACAATGGTCACGACGACGGCGAGCGCCCCGAGGAGCATGCTCCCAAAGAAACAGGCGAAGTTCGCCACGACCCGGAAGGCCGACTCCCGCCCGCCCCGGGCCGACGACGACTTCGTCTCCCGCTTGTCGACGGAGGGCGGGTCGGCCTGATCGCCGAGATAGGGCATCGCGAGGCTCCGGCAACCGGGGCGGTGACGGCCGCGACGCGCGAACGTCCTGACATCCCGACCGCAAAACGCGTGGCCGGATTAACCGGGGCGGCCGGACTCCCCGCGATCGACGGCCGCGAGGGCGACGTCCTCAGCCTCGTAGTCGAACGCACCGGCGTCAATCATCGCAGGCGGGTTGGCCCGCTCCCAGGCGACCCCGGCGGCGATCGCTTCGTCCCTGGGCGAGGACTCGCGGAATCCTAATTCGTCGCGAATCCTCGACGTGTCCGTGACGAGGTCTTGCGAGTAGTCCGGGTCCATCATCGGCCCCGGCATGAGTCCGCGCGGGACCGGGATGACCCGGCCCGACCATCCGCAGGCGCGGCCGATGGCCCGGACCCACTCCGCTTCACTCAGGGCGTCCGCCTCTCCCACGTTGTAGACCCGCCCGGAGGCGCGGGGGTCGACCGTCGCCGCGGCGATCGCCCTCGCGACGTCCCCGACATACCCGCGCGTGCATCGCCAGCCGGCCTGTGCCTCGTCGACGAGGATGGCGGGCCGGCCGTCGTCCATCCGCTTCAAGTAGAGATGGAGCCGGTGCAGGTCGTCGCCCGGGCCGTAGACCATCGGCAGCCTGAGGACCGTGCCCGGCAGCGCCGGGTCGGCCATCGCGGACCGTTCGACGGGTATCTTGTCGTAATCGTCGACCCACCGCGACGGGTCGCCTTCGGGTCGGGGGGTCGGCCCCCTGTAGGGGAAGAGAGCCGTGCGCAGGGCCGCGTCCTCGGCGATCGGGGTCGGCTCGGGCGGGCCGGGTTCCGTCCGGAGGAAGATCCCGTAGGCCCTGTACACATCCCCGCTGCTGAGGACGACGAGCCGGCGGGCGACCCCCCGGACGGTCCGGACCAGCGCCTCAACCTGCAGGCCGGTGATCGGCCTCATGTCGAGCACGACCTCGGGCGCGAGCCGCTCGATCTCGGGACGACGGCCCTCGATCTCCGCCCGATCCCCGAGGAACCGGACGACTCCGGCCGGCAAGTCGGCCCCGGTCTTCCCCCGGTGATAGACCGCGACCTCGTGCCCGAGCGCGACGAGACGCCCGACGACATGCGGGCCGATGTAACCCGTACCGCCGACGATGAGGATACGCATGGACGTCAGCACCGATGACAACTTTGTATCGGCTCACCGGGGCGCGGCCGGCTCGGGGAGGAGGTCGGCGGTCCGCCGCGGGAGGCCGTCGGCCGACCGGGGGGCGGGCGTCGGGGCCGTGGCCGGGGCCTCGTAGAGCCTCAGATAACGGTAGTAGACCTCCAGGCTCAGGGTCGCCAGCGCCGTGCCGTAGATCCGGCCGCCGTGGGTGCCGTACTGGCTCTCGTCGGGGTCCCAGCTCCCCGAGGCGTGGCCGGCGGTCCGCTGGCGGCGGACGATCTCGTCGCGGACCTGCGCGTTCCACCGGGCCCAAGCCTCGCCGCCGTGCTGGTACATCGCCAGGGTGCCGTAGTACCAGTAGTAGAGGTTGTACTGCGACCGCGACGGGCCGTTCTGGACGAGGTACTCGGCCGCCTCGGTGCTGGACATCCCCGGGCCGCCGACGCCGAGGAACTGGCGGCAGACCCACGCCTCGGCCGTCATCGTGGGCGTCACCTTCTCCCAGGGCTGATAGCGGGCGAGGCCGGCGGAGGGGCCGGCCGACACCTTGTTCAGCCAGGCGAGCACCCCCTGGCGGGTGTTCGGCTGGATCGGGATGCCGACCTCCTGGGCCGACTTCAAGACCATCACGACCCAGCCGAGGATGCTCGTGTCGCCCACCGGCGCGCCCGGCGCGTACCGCCAGGCCATCCGGTCCTGCGCCCGCCCCTTGACGAGGAAATTCACGGCCTTCTCGACCGGCCCGCGGAGCTTGGGGTCGCCGGTCAGGGCGTAGGCCTCGCAGAGGGCGAGCGTGGCCATCGCGTGGCAGTACATCCCCACGGCCTGGCTCCGGCCCCGGAGGTCGCCGTCCGCCTTCTGGGCCATCCGGAGGAAGTCCAGCCCCCGACCCACGGTCTCGGCGTACTGGCCGTCGACGTGGGTGTACCCCGCCCCCAGGTAGGCCAGCAGCGCCAGGCCGGTGACGGCCGTGTCGGCCTCCCAGTAGAAGCACTCGCCGTAGCAGACGTCGCCGGGCGGGCAGTGGATCGTGTAGTCGTCGTCGGCCTCGGCGACCGAGCCGTCCTTGTACCGGGCGGTCCCGCCGTCCCACCGGCCGTCGGCGTCCTGGTGGCGGCGGAGCCATTCCAGGGCGCGCTCGACGGCCTGCTCGCTCTCGCGCGAAGCCCCGGCGCGTCGGGCCAGGGCGAACCGGTTCGGGTCGAGCCGCGACCGGTAGACCGAGGGGACGTCGGCCGGGGGCCGGGTCAGCCCGCTCGCCCCGGCGATCGCGGGAGGCGCCGGCGTCCCGGAGGGCGTGACCCGCGGCAGGGCCGCCGGGGTCGTCCGGTCCGGCCTCCGCTCGTTCAGGGCGAGCCGGCCGGCCTCGCGGGCCGGCCTCGACTGCCTCCGGGCGTCCGTCTCGGGCAGCGACTCCCGGGGCGCGGGACTCGCCGGCAGCCGCGACGCGGTCGGGCCGATCGTCCCTTCCGCCGGGGCGTCGGCCGTCGCCGAAGGCGGCGCGACCTCGCGGGCCGCGACCGGGCCGGCCGCCGCGGGCCTCGCGGTCGCGACCGTCGCCGGCGCGCGCCCGGGCGGGGCGACTGTCGTGGTGCTCGGGGCGAGCGGGGCCGGCGAGGGCCGGGCCGGATCGAGCAGGGCCAGCGGTGAGGCCCCGGGGCTCGTCGCCTCGCGACGGGCGCGGGCCCGCGCCGACGCCCCGCCCGGCGCGGTCGCGTCGATCCCGACCGAGCCCGGGTCCGGGTCGACGACCTTCGCCCCGAGGCTCGGCGCGGCCACGTCCGACGGGTCGGCCAGCGCGACCGCGACCGGCGCGGGCTGGGGCCCGGCGGCGGGCGCACTCGGCCTCGGATCGGCCGGGGCGACCGGGCCCGGGGCCGGCGTCGCGGCGAGGCCGGGAGCGGTCAGAGGCGGCCTGGCCCCGTCGAGGGGCTTCGTGGGCTCGACGGCCGCCCGATCGGGGCGGGACCGCGCCGCGGCGGCGATCGACTCGGCGGGGGCCGGCCCGGTCGCCCGGTCAGCCACGGCCGCCGGCACCTCGGCCGGGTCGCCCGGGGCGACCGTCGGCGCGGGGGCCGGGGGCGTCGGGCCGGCGAGGTTCGTCGGGGCGGTCGGGGGGGGCGGGTTGACTTCGAGGACGACCGCCTCGGGGGCGAGCGCCGCCGGCGTTGTCCGGCCCGGCTCACGCCCTCCGGCCGGGACCGGCTCGCCGGGACGGGGGGCCCGACCCGTCGGGCCCGCGAGCCCGGCGGGCTCTCCGGCCCGGTCCCAGTTCGCCACGGCACGCGCCGGGCGACCGTCGGGGCTAATCCGGCCGCCGGGGTCGGGCGACTCGCCGCCGGACGGGGCGAGCTGGACCCGGACGGGCGGCCCCTCGGCCTCCGGGCGTGCCTTATCGCCGAGCACGGCCATCATGATCGGGAAGGTGCTCCCGTAGAGCAACAGCCCGATGTGCGCCGCGATCGACAGCACCAGGCACTTCCGGAGCGCCCGGCGCGACCCCCAGCTCGTCCAGGCCATCAGGGCGAGCACCAGGAGCACCAGGCCGAGGCTCGCCCAGGCGCCGAGGTCGGCGCGGAGCAGGTGCAGGAACGATTCGAGGTCGAGGCCGGTCATGCGCGTGGGGCCCCTCGGGGGTGGGAGGTTCGCCCCAGCTTAAGGACTTCGCCGGATTCGGGCCAGACGAGCCTGGATGCCCGCCCGGGGTCGAGCGCGGGACGAGGGTCGCGAAGACGTCCGGCGGGGGGTATCAACCGGACCGGACCGGACCGCCCGCGACGGGGCCTCGCCATCACCCGCGGGCCGCGGGCCCGGGCTCGATCCGGTCGATGCTCGGGCCACGCCCTCAGGGGAGGCCCACGGCTTGCCTGGCCTCGCGGCCGGGGACCTGGAAGAACAGCGTGCCGTCGGGGGCGTAGGCCCCGATCACCGGCACGCCCCTGGCCCCGACCCCGACCACGACGCGACGCAGGCCCGATGGGTCGGCGACATGGAGGCCGTCGATCCCCTCCCCATTCGCGCCCAACCTCAGCCGTTGCTGACCGGCGGCGTCGAAGATGCCAAACCCGACGGTCTGGTCCGGCCTCGTGCCGAAAGTGAGCAGGGGCTGGCCGCTCGGGTGGTAGAAGGCCATCGCGCATGACTGCGCGTCGCCGCTCATGGAGAGATCAATCCGCTTCCGCCCCCGGGCGTCGGAGATCCACATGCCCACGATGCCATCGTGCCGGGAGTTGATCTCGAGGGATCTCCTGCCCCGCGGGTCGGAGAGCCTGAGGAGGGACGTCCCCTCGCGATCCACCTCCAGCGTCGCGCGCTCATGCCCGTCGGCGTCGACGACGGTGAAGCCCTCGGCGACGACGCGGGCGTTGGAGCGATGGAACCGCCAGCCGAAGAGGGCCACGGCCGCCAGGGCGAGCGCGATCAGGACGGGTGCCTGACGACGGGCCTCGGCCCGGGAGGCCGCGCGTTCGAGCCTCGCCGCCAGGTCCCGATTCTCGGATTCGAGGCGATCGAGCCTGTCCACGAGGCTCTCGAAGGATCTGTCGTCCACCTCGGCCTCCTCGAAGAATGAGCCGACTTTCCCCCCCGGTCGAGGGAGCGGCCATCCCACCGGGACCCCCAGGGGTCGATCGACGAGTGTTCCCCCGATCCGGGCGGCGACTCCATCAGCATACCTCCTCCAGGACCGGTGAGCGATCCGCTCGATGGTACTGGAATGGCCGGAGGCGAAGCCGGTGTGGATCGGATCCTCCGGGATTATGTGCTCCGTGCCTGTGCCCTGGAATTTGATACTCGGGATGCGAATCAGAGGTCGTAGAGGTCGTCGTCCTCCATCGCCCGCGCGATCGCGTTGGGGATGTCGACGCGCATCGGGTGCGAGGATCGGCCGGTGCCGGGGCGGCGGTGGGGATGCCCGTGGGCGGGGTCGGGGGCGTGGGGCTGGGCGGGGCGGGGGGCCTCGGGGGGGACGGCCAGGCTGATCGCGTCGACGGTCTCGGCGCCCAGGCGATCGAGGCCGGCGGACAGCCCCTCGACCCGGCCGACCAGGCCGTCGTAGGCGACCAGGGCGAGGATCGCCATCGCCACGCCCGCCGTCAGCGGGCCGAGCGCCGCGGCGATCGCCGGGGCCCAGGCCGCGCCGGGGGTGCTCAAGGCCCGGCCCGCGGCCAGGAGGGTGCCGAGCAGGCCGAGCAGCGGGGCCATCGCCGCGACCCGCCGGAGCGTCCCGACGTTGCGCCGGAGCCGCTCGGCCTCGACCCGGCCGGCCATCGTCACCGCGCGCTCGAGGTCGACCGTCGGCCGGCCCCAGCGCTTGACCGCGGCGAGGGCGACCCGCGAGGCCGGGCTCGGATTCAGCTCGCAGAGGTCGAGCACCTTGCCGCGGTCGAGCTTGACGTCCTCCATCCGGTCCTTCAGCCGCTTCAGGAAGTCGCCGGGCAGGACCCGGCGGCGGCGGAGCCGGAGCGACCGCTCGGCGAGGGTGAGCAGGCCGAGGATTCCGCAGGCGACGAGGCCGCCGGCCGGGACCCGCTCGGCCGGCGGGGTCGCCCAGTACCAGGCGGCGGCCCGCGCGCCGAGCCGCTCCGCCCCCTTCAGGACCCGGTCGAGCGTCGGCGAGGCGTCCGCCCCGCCGTCGGCCCCGCAGAGGCCCAGGACGAGGAATCCGAGGGCCGTCGCCGTGGCGGCACGGACGCGGACGGTCGGACGGCTCGCGGTCGACGGTCGAGGCATGCGTGGGGTCCTTCCCGGGTCTGATCCCGATCCGTTCCGTGGATTGCGACGGCAGGCGCGGGCCATTGCGCAGCCAGGGGCTTCGTCACGACCCCGGAGTCCGGACCCGGTCAGCCGGACCCGGCCGCGCCCTCGGCCCGCTTCCGGGCGGCTTCGAGGCGGTCCCGGGCCCTGGCCGCGTTGGGGTCGGCGGGGAAGCGGGACCGCAGCCTTTCATAGGTTTCGGCAGCTTCGGCCCATTGCCCCAGTTGTTCGTGGACTTTTCCGGCCTCGAGCAGCGCCCCGGCCTGCCACGTCGGCGCGTCGTAGAGGTAGTCGACCTTGAGGAACTCGCGCAGGGCCTCGCGGTAATCCTTCTGATGGAAGTAGGTCTCCCCGCGCATGAACTGGGCCCTGGCGGCGATCTCGCTCCCCTTGCGGGCCTCGATCACCCGGGCGAACGCCGCGCGGGCGTCGTCGAACCGGGCGAGCCCCTGGAGGGCCCGGCCCCGGGCATACTCGACGTCGGCCGCGTGCGGGTCGGGCTTCGACGGGTCGGCCCCCGCGACCGCGGCGTCGGCGGCATCGAGCGCGTCCTTCCAGCGCTCGAGCTGCACGAGCGCCTGGGCCCGGCGTCGCTTTGCCGTCCGGACGAGCCCCTCGGGGTCGCCGGTCGCGGCGGGCTCGGCGATCAGGGCGGCGAAGCCCGCCTCGCCGGCCCGGGCGTCGCCGGACTGGAAGGCCGACTCGGCCCGCCAGAAGTCGGCCTCGCGGCGATAGGTCCCGTCGGCGAACTCCCCCGCCAGCCGGGCGAAGGTCGCGCCGGCCCCCTTCCAGTCCTTCTGCTCGACCTGGGCCCGTCCCAACCGATAGAGCGACGACTGCACGAGCGTCGGCTTCGCCTTCGACCCCTCGGCCACCACCGGGGCGAGCAGGGGGGCGACCCGGTCGAGCTGGCGGGCCGCGAAGGCCGACTCGGCGAGGTTGTACCGGGCGTCGGCGGCGCGGGGGCTGTCGGGGTGGTCCTTGAGGAGCCGTTCGAAGACGGCGTCGGCCTCGGCATTCTTCTCGGCGTCGACCAGGGCCCAGCCGCGCTCGGCGAGCAGGACGTCGGGGGCCTCGGCTTTGGGGTAATCGGCCTCGACCCGCGCGAACGCCTCGGCCGCCTCGGCCGGCCGCTTCGCCTCGACGAGCAGCCGGGCCCGGGCGATCGCGGCCCGGCCCGCGGCCTCGGACTTCGGGTACCGCGCGATCGCCGTCTCGTAGGCCGAGAGCGCGGCGTCGACCTGGGCCGCGGCCTCCAGCGCCCGGGCGCGTGCCAGCGCCGCGTCGGCGGCGAGCGGATCGTCGGGGCTGTCCTTCAGGAGGCCGTCGAACGCGGCGGCCGCCTCGGCCGGCTTGCCGGCGCGGGCGAGCGACCAGCCGAGCCCCGACCGGGCGCGGGCGCGGACGGCCGGGTCGGGCCCCTCGGCCGCCAGCCGGAAGAGGTCTGCCGCCTTGTCGTACGCCTTCGCCTCCAGCGCCGCCTCGGCCAGCCGGAGCCGCGTCGTCGGCAGCGCCTTGCTCGTCGGGAACCGGGCCGCCAGCGCCTCCATCGTGGCGAGGGCGTCGTCGGGCCGGCCCAGCTCGAGCTGGGCGTGCGCGACGTGCGCCAGGGCGTAGTCGGCCACGTCCCCCTTCGGCTTGCTCTCCAGGTATTTCTCCAGCGGCGGGATCGCCTCGGCGAACCGGCCGGACTCGACGTGCCCCTGGCCGAGCATGAACTGCGCGTCGGTCGCCGCGGGGGCGGCCGGGGTCCTGGCCAGGGCGTCGAGGATCTCGGTCGCCTTCGCCGACTGGTTGTCGGCCCGGTAGGCGAGGGCCAGGTAGTACCGGGCCGCCTGCGCGGTGGCCGGCCCCGGCTTGTCGTCGCCGACGGCCTGCGAGAGCAGGCGGATCGCCTCCTTGGGGTCGCCCTTGCCGAGGGCGACCCGCGCCTCGATCAGCCGGGCGTCGGCCAGCCGGTCGCTCGTCGGGAACCGGGCGGCGAGCGACCCGGCCAGCGCCTTCGCGGCGTCGAGGTCGCGCGCCTCGAGGGCCTGGCCGGCGGCGCGGAGCAGGGCGTCGTCGGCGAGGGGGTCGTCGCCCGCCGTCTCGGCGACCTTGAGGAACCGGGCGCGGGCGTCGTCCCCGCGGCCCGCCGCCTGCGCGGCCTCGGCGGCGTGGAATCGGAGCAGGGTTGCGTTCGGCGCCGAGGCGAACCGGGTCGCGCCGTCGTCGAACGCCGCGAGCGCCTCGGCGGCCCGGCCCCGGGCCAGGAGCGAGGCCCCCAGCGCGTCGCTCGCCTGCGCCGCTAGGGTCTGCGACGGGGCGTCGACCAGGGGGCGGAGCAGCGCCTCGGCCTCCTCGCGGCGGTCGAGCCGGCCGAGGGCCTCGGCGCGGCGGAGCCTGGCCTCGGCGACCAGCGGGCTCTTGGGGGTCGAGGCCTCCAGGGCCTCGAAGGCGGCGACGGCCCGGTCGAACCGGCCGGCGGCCGACTCGACCCGGCCGATCTCGAACCGGGCGCGGTCCGACCACTCGGGGCCGCCCGTCCCGGCCAGCTCGGCCAGGACCTTGACCGCCCCGTCCGGGTCGCCCTGCGCCGCGAGCACCGACCCCAGCCCCAGCCGCGCCCGGTCGGCCAGGCGGGCACCCGGCCGGGCGATCACGCGCTCATAAGCCTGGCGGGCCTTCGGCAGGTCGTCGAGCCGGAGGCAGATCCCCCCCAGGTGCGACCACGCGGTCTCCTCGTAGCGGTGGCCCGGGTTCGCCGCGAGGAACCGCTCGAGCGCCCCCCGGGCCGCGGGGAGGTCCCCCAGGAGATAGGCCGTCTCGCCGACCCGGAACGTCGCCGTCCCGGCGTTCGGATGGTCGGCCGGCGCGGCGGCCAGGAACGCCTCGAAGTCCTGCCGCGCCTCCTTGTACCGCTGGAGGAAGAGGCGTGAGTTCGCCAGCCCGAACCGGGCGTCGTCGGCGTCGGGGCCGGCGGGGGCGGACTTGAGGAAGCCCTGATACTCCTCGGCCGCGAGGTCGTAGCGGCGGTCGCGATACAGGCCGTTGGCGAAATTCAGGGCATCCGGGATCCGCCGGGCCGCGGCCTGCGGCCTCGATTCGGCCGGGGCCTGGGCCGGTGGACCCTCGGCGACCGCGACGGACATCAGGCCGAGCGTCAGGACGCCCCACGCGGCGGCCGGCCACGCCGCGCGGTCGAGCAAGCGGTTACGCACTGGTCCGTCTCCCTGACTGGACTGGGCCGATCCGTTCGGAGCGAACGGGGGCGCCGCGAGACGGCCCCGGCCCGGCGGCTCCCTGCCGCGCCTCGCCGACCATCCTCGCCGACGACCCCAGGTTATACCCCGAGACCGCGAATCGGCTCAAGCGGAGCGACGGGAGAGGCCCGGTCCCGCCCCGTCCGGGAAAGATGGCGAGCCTCGGGGGCCTGATTGTCGCATTCGTGGGCTCTGCGCCCCGCCCGGATCGCGCCGACGGGACGCACAACGGCCGTCGGACGCCCCGGATCTGACGGCGTCAATTTCCCATCGCGGCAAGCGGCCTCGACGGAACGAGGCGGGCCCGGCGATCGTTCGCCGGGCCCGCCCGTCGGTCGGTTGCGTCGCGATGGCGAGCGACGACGGGGTCAGAACCCGCCGAAGCCGCCCGAGCCGGTGCCGGTCCCGCTGGTCCCGCCGAAGCCGCCGGTGCCGGTCCCGGCCCCCGTGTTCGCGAAGCCGGCTCCGGTGCTCGACCCGCCGAACCCCCCGGCGCTGCCGAAGCCGTTGCCGCCGAAGCCCGAGCCGAAGCTGCCCGAGCCCGACGTCGGCCCGAAGAACGAGCTGAACCCGCCCGTGCCGAAGCCGGCGAAGGAATTGCCCATCCCGGATCCCGTGCCGGTGCCCGAGCCGAAGCTCGTCCCGGTCCCGCCGGTGCCGCTCCCGCCGAAGCCCGAGCCCGTCCCGCCGGTCCCGAAGCCGCCGGAGCCGGTCCCGAAGCCGGAGCCGGTCCCGCCGGTGCCGCCCGAGCCGGTGCCGGTGCCGCCGAGGCCGCCCGAGCCGGCGGTCCCGCCGAACCCATTGGAGCCGCCGGTGCCGCCCGAGCCCGTCCCGATCCCGCCGAAGCCGCCGGTCCCGAAGCCGGTCCCGCCGAGGCCGCCCGAGGTGCTGCCCGAGCCCGCCAGGCCGGTGCCGTTCCCGGTACCGACCCCGGTGCCGGTTCCCGCGCCGGTGCCGCCGCCCGAGCCGGTCCCGAAGCCGGTCCCGGTCCCGCCGATCCCGTTCGTCCCGGAGCCCGTGCCCGTGCCCGTGCCCGAGCCGAGACCGGTGCCGCCGCCCGTGCTGCCGGACCCGGTCCCCGAGCCGAAGCCGCCGGCACCGGTGCCGTTGGCGCCGGTCCCGGTCAGGCCGCCGGAGGTCGATCCGATGCCGGAGCCGCCGAGGCCGCCGGAGCCCGTGCTCGAACCGCCGCCGAAGCCGCCCGAGCCCGATCCGGTGCCGGTCCCGGCCCCGGTGCCGGTGCCGGTGCCGCCGGTCAGGCCGCCCGTGCCCGTCCCGGTCCCGCCCGTGCTGCCGGTGAGGCCGCCCGAACCGGTGCCGGTGCCGCCCGTCCCGGTCCCGCCCGTGCCCATGCCCGATCCAAGCCCGCCGGTTCCGGTTCCGGTACCCGTCCCGGTGCCGGTCCCCGTGCCCGTCCCGTTGCCGAACTGGCCGGTGAAGAACCCGTTGTTGTCGAGGGTGGGGACGAACGGGTTGTTGCCGAACTGGCCGAACTGCGAGAAGTTGCCCTGGGGGAACCGGGAGAAGGCGTTCACGCGGCCGAGGACGTCTTCGTACGCCGTGTTGATCAGGTTGAACGCCGCGACGTTGTACGCCTGGGCGCTGAGGCCGCTGAGGTCGGTCGGGGTCGGCAGGTTGAAGAGCTGGGCCGTGAGGCCGGTGTTGGTCGCGTACAGGCTGTTGATGATCGAGGGCTGGAGCGTCCCCTGCAACGCCCCGGGCAGGGGCGCGAGCGCCGAGGTGATGCTGTAGCCGAGCCGGATCAGCGCGGTACGCAGCTGTTGCTGATAGGCAGCGACGTTCCCCGTCAGGTCAATCCCCCCGCCCGTCGCGCCGGTTCCGGTTCCCGAGCCGGTTCCGGTTCCCGAGCCGGTTCCCGTCCCGGTGCCGGCGCCCGTACCCGTCCCGGTGCCGGTGCCGGTGCCGCCGGTCAGGCCGCCGGTGCCGGTACCCGTCCCGGTGCCGAGGCCACCCGTCCCCGTCCCGGTGCCGGTCCCCGTACCCGTGCCGGTGCCGCCCGAGCCGCCGAGTCCGCCCGTGCCGGTGCCGCCGCCGCCGAGGCCGCCGGTCCCCGGGGCGTTGAAGAGGACCGCGTTCCGGCTGTTGATGACGGTGCTCAGGAACGTGTTGAACGCCTGCGCGATCTGCGCGTTCACCTGGCTGAGCCGAGCCTGGTTGTAGCGCTGGGCGTAGGTCAGGCCGACGCCGCCGCCGGTGCTATTGCCCGCCAGGGACTGCTGATACTGGTTGTAGAGGTTCAGGTTGACGAGGTTGCCGAAGGTTTGGAAGGCGTTGGCGGTCTGCTGGCGCGCGACCTCGATGATCGTCGCCGACTGCTGGACGTAGCCGGCCGCCGTCTGGGTGCCGGTCCCGACCGGGGCGAGCGTCTGGAGCTTCTGGATCAAACTGCCGCCGGTCTGGCCGCCGAGCGGGGCCGTGATGTTGGCCGCCAGGGCGGCGGTGGTCCCCGGCAGGGTCGAGACGATCCCGTCGATCTCCTGGATCAGCGTCCCCACCCGCGCCGTGATGAAGCTCGGCGAGAGGGTCCCCGTCCCGCCCGGCGTCGCGAGGGCCGCCTCGGCCGTCGAGTAGTCGAGCGCGAAGGCCGTATAGGCCTGGTTGATCTCGTTCTGGATCTGCGAGAGGTTCGCCCCCTGGAACCCCTGCGAGGCGGTCGTGGACCCGGTGCCGGTGGTGCCGGTCCCCGTCCCGGTGCCGAGCCCGGTGCCGGTCCCGGTCGTCCCCGAGCCGGTGGACTGCGACGGCGTTGCGGTCGTCGTGCCCGGGTACGCGGCGGTCGGCGAGTGGACGCCGGTCGCGTGGAAGAAATACGGCAGTGCGACGGCGGCGGAAGAGTTCGCGGGGGTGGGTTGATATTGGGCCGCGGCGAAGGCCGTGTAAGGCGTCAGATGGCTCAGGACCAGGCGGTCTTCCAGGATGTCCGAGATGCTCGGACGAAACTTCCGGTGTTTCTTCATGCGAGGGCGTCTCCGGTGCTTTAGGAATGCGGGCGGCCCGCCCGGGCCCGCCGTTTCGACGGGATGGCGATCCCTCGGTCGGGGTGAGGGCGGGGCCGCTCAAGGCGGCGTGGTATCGTCGAGGGGTTATCCCGGCCGCCCCCGGCCCGCGCGATCGGTCGCGCCACGGGGCCGGGCAGCGGGCCGAGACGGCCGCTACGACCCGCAAAGTCCGCGCCAATATAACAATGTGCGCCGAGACTTTGAAAACTCCATGTCCTCGCCTGTGCAATTCACCATGTCAGGTCGCCTGCGCGGCCTGCCCGCCGGGGGTCCGGGACCGGCCCCGGAGATCCGCGGTCGGAACGAGAGGGCATCGCCATTCACACCGACGCGCAGGGCCTCGTCCGGGGCCGATCGGCGACCTCCGCGGGACCCAACCCGGCTCCACCGGCATCGTCGCCGGGCCGACGTCGCCCGATCTCGGGGTCCTCGGCCTTCGAAACGCGATCGGGCCCGGCGATTGCGCCGGGCCCGATCGGGGGGTGTCTGCGGATCTTGCGGCGGAGATCAGAAGAAGACGAAGCCGCTGGACCCGCCGAAGTTGCCGGTCCCGTTGAAGGCGGGGCTGCCGCCGAAGCCGGCGCCGAAGCCGCCGAGGTTGCCGGTGCTGAACGCCGGGCTGCCGCCGAAGCCGGCGCCGAAGCTGTTGGCACCGGTGCTGGTGCCCGAGAAGAACGAGCCGAACCCGGCCGTGCCGAACCCGTTCGAGCCGATCCCGCTGCTGTAGGCGGGACTGCCGCCGAAGCCGGCGCCGAAGCTGTTGCTGCCCCCCGAGCCGAAGCCGCCGAACCCGCCGAACCCGCTGTTGAAGGCGGGGCTGCCGCCGAAGCCGGCGCCGAAGCTGTTGCCGCCGGTCCCATTGGTCCCGAACCCGCCGGTGAACGCCGGGCTGCCGCCGAAGCCGGCGCCGAAGCTGTTGCTGCCGGTGCCGTTCGTGCCGAACCCGTTGTTGAACGCCGGGCTGCCGCCGAAGCCGGCGCCGAAGCTGTTGCTGCCGCCGCTGTTGAAGGCGGGGCTGCCGCCGAAGCCGGCGCCGAAGCTGTTGCTCCCGCCGTTGAAGCCGAAGCCGGTGCCGTTGGTGAAGCCGCCGAGGTTGGCCGTCCCGCTGCCGCCGAGGCTGTTGCCGAAGCCGGCCCCGAGGTTGGTGTTGGTCGCGCCGAAGAACGAGCCGAAGCCGTTCGTGCCGAACCCGTTGTTGAAGACCCCGGAGCTCGCGCCCGTGCCGGTGTTGAGCGTCGCTCCCGTGGTCGCCGAGTTGTTGCTGTTGAAGAACCCCGCCGAGCCGTTGGTGCCGGCGCCGAAGCCCGTCGAGATGAGCCCGGAGTTCAGGCCGGTGCCGAAGCTGCCCCGCGTGGTGAACCCGCTGTTCAGGCCGTTCTGCGAGGTGAGGAACCCGCCGTTGCCGTTGAGGTTCGTCGCCGCGGTGCTCCCGAGGGCGCCGCGGGTCGTGAAGCCGCCGTTCAGGCCGTTCTGGGAGGTGGCGAATCCGCCGTTGCCGTTGAGGTTCGTCGCCGCGGTGCTCCCGAGGGCGCCGCGGGTCGTGAAGCCGCCGTTCAGGCCGTTCTGGGAGGTGGCGAATCCGCCGTTGCCGTTCAGGTTCGTCGAGGCCGCCGCGGGGGCGAACGATACGAACGCAGCCGGGGCGGAGGCCAGGGCGATCCGGTCTTCCAGGGTGATCGAGAGGCTCGGACGGAACTTGGTTTGCTGACGCATGGGTGCCTTCCGTTCTCGTCTGTAGGTGCGGGCCTTGGTCCACCCGGGGCAGTCGGGCGACTGCGGGGCGTTTTCTGTTCACTTCAACTCGAGAGGGGTCTTCCAAGCCCTCCTGCCCGGCCGTACCTCTCAGGAGCGCCGGGCTGGAATCCTGTCACGTCAGGGTTAGTCGCAAAGGGCGGACCAACCTTAAGGCAGAATCCGAGATTCGCGGTTATGTCGATAAGAGTCTCGGAATCGGACCGATGTCGAATTCGACGTCGGGGCGCGACCATCCTCTGGAACGGGGCGCACCGGATTTGCTAGATTCTCCCGGGCCGCTAGAAGGTCTCTTGGGAAAACTTGCCCCAGAGTTCAAAAAATTCGCAAATTGCCCAGAGACCGCAGCCTGTTTTGTCGTATAATCGTTCGGACCGTCCATGCGAGGCGGGAGTGGGTCCTGCCTCGATTAGGTCGGAAGAGCGAGACTCCTCGGAGACAGCATCCATGAAGGTCCTTCGCATGTTCGGGTTCCTGGTGGCGTCGGCGGCCGCGGTGTCGACCGCCCAGGCTCAGAGCCCGCAGGTCCCCGGCAAGGTCAGCCCGGCCGCCCAGGCCCCGGGCAAGATGACGCCGCAGGCCTACCCGGCCGCTCCGGGCAAGACGACCCCGCAGGGCTATCCGGCCGCGCCGGGCAAGATGAGCCCGGCCCCCGCGCCCGCCCCGGCCCCCGCGCCGCAGGGCTACCCGACCGCTCCGGGCAAGACGACCCCGCAGGGCTATCCCGGTGCCCCGGGCAAGTCCACCCCGCAGGGGATGCAGGGGATGCCGTCGATGCCGGCCAAGACGACGCCGCAGGCGACGGCCCCGACCGCGCCGACGATCCCCGTGCCGCCCGCCCCGAGGTGATCGCGACCGAGACCTCCGCGGTCCCGACCGCCGTCGATCCCCGGCCCTCGGCCGGGGATCTTCGTTTCCCGGAGGGCGTCGCCGCGTCCTGACTCGGCCGTCGGCGCCGGGACCGGCGGCCGGGCGGCTGGCCCCTGGCGGACCGGGGCGCGTTCGGGTAAGCTCGGTCTCCCGGTCGGGGGCGGCGGGCGGGACATCCCCCGGCGCCCCCAGACCTCACCCGTCGGCGGCCGAGAACGGCCCCGACCCGTCCGTCCCCCGCGGGCCGAGGCTCGGCCCTGGGGACGTTGTCGTTTCCGGGCGCGACGGGTCCGGCCCCCTCGCCGCACTCCGCCTCGAGCCGCGACGGCCCGTCCCGATCCGGGGCCGGGCCGTGCGGGTCGAGCCGGCGCGACCGAGGCCCGCCCGGCCCTCCCCGTCGGTCCCCTACGCTCAGGAGCATTGGTCCGCCATGATGATCTACGTCGGGAACCTGGACTACGCGGTCACGTCGGACGAGTTGCGGGCCCTGTTCGAGCCCTTCGGGTCCGTGGCGATGGCGGAGGTCCAGTACAAGGTCCGCACCGGCCAGTCGCGCGGCTTCGGGATGGTCGAGATGATGAACGAGGCCGAGGCCAAGGCCGCGATCGCCGCGCTGAACACCCATCCGTTCCGCGACCGCGAGCTGACGGTCAACGAGTCGCGGCCCCGCCGGACCGTCCGCGACCAGTACGCCGGCGGCGGCTGGTACGGCGGCAACTGACCGGCCCCGGCCCGGCCGGTCTCCGGCCCGCGGCCCGCCCCGGCCCTCGCCCGAAGATCGCGGCGCGACGGCCGTTGCGACCCGCCCCCGGCCGTCGTAGACTGTTGAGGATCGGCCGGGGGATGCGGGGCCGTCCCGCGACGCCCCGGCCCGTCCCTCGACGACCGGACACGACCCGCCCCGATCGCCGCGAGGCCCGGGCGGGTCCTCGCCATTCCTCTCGCCGCCGAGCCCGACGGGGCCCCTCGCCCCGCCGCGCGCCGCGACACTGGGCTCCCCATGCCGAACAACGACCGCGAACGCAGCCTCGCCGTCTTCGTCGACCTCGAGAACCTCGCCATGGGGTTCCAGAACCAGCGCAAGACGAAGTTCGACATCCAGAAGGTGCTCGAGCGCCTGGTCGAGAAGGGCAAGCTCATCGTCAAGAAGGCGTACGCCGACTGGAGCCGCTACCAGGCGTACACGACCCCCTTCCACGAGGCCGCGATCGAGCTGATCGAGATCCCCCGCCGGAGCCAGACCGGCAAGAACTCGGCCGACATCCGCCTCGTCGTCGACGCGATGGACCTCGCCTGGAGCAAGCCCCACGTCGACACCTTCGTGATCGTCTCGGGCGACTCCGACTTCTCCCCGCTCGTCTCCAAGCTCAAGGAGAACGGCCGCCACGTCATCGGCCTCGGGATGAAGGGCTCGACCTCGGAACTCCTCCGCGACAACTGCGACGAGTTCATCTATTACGAGGACCTCGAGCGCCAGGAGCAGGACGAGCAGCAGATCGCCACCCACCTCTCGGCCGACATCCCCGAGCGGAAGCGCGAGGCCTACACCCTGCTCCTGGAGGCCTGCGCCGCGCTCCGCCGCGAGAATCACGAGGTCCTGTACGCCTCGATGATCAAGGACACGATGAAGCGGAAGAAGCCGTCGTTCGACGAGAGCTATTACGGCTGGCGGAGCTTCACGCACCTCCTGGAGGACGCCGACAACGGCGCGATCGTCGACATCGAGCGCAACCCGCGGAGCGGGACCTACGTCGTCACCCGGTTCGGCGAGCGCGAGTCCCCCAAGCACGCCCTCCCCCCCGCCCACGACCGCCACCCCCAGGGCCCGCACCGCCGCGACCATCGCTGACCGCGGAGGATCCTGACCGACCCACCGCGGCATCATCCGCCCCGATGGCCGATCCGACGGGGGCGCGGGATGTTCTGGGATCAGTGCGACTGGGACCCCGAGGGCTTCGACCGGGGGAACACCCGCCACATCGCCCACAACGACGTCACTCCGGTCGAGTTCCAGGAGGTCCTCGACGCGATCGACCGGGACGACGTCGAGCCGAGCGAGAGCGGGCCCGGCCACTTGACCGCGGTGGGGGCGACGTCCGCGGGCCGGCCGCTCCGGGTCGTCTTCGAGCTGGACGAGTCGCCGGATTTCGTGCTGGTCCGGCCGATCGCCGCATATGAGCCGGATTGAGTCGAGGGAGGGTGAACATGGGCGAGCCGAGCGGACGGGAGCGACGTCGGATCGAGGATCTGCCGCCCGAAGTGCGGGCCCGTGCGGATGACAAGCTGGCGGAGTGGCACTCGGCCGAGCACCGGGCCCGAGAGATGGCCGCCCGGGAGGCGATCGCCCGTGACGGCGGGGTCGCGACTCCCGGCGGGTTCCGCCCCGTGAAGGTGCCCGACGCCGCGGCGATCGAATTCGGCCGTCGGCTCAGGGCATTGCGGGAGGAGCGGGGGCTATCGATCGAGGATGTCGTCCGTGCCTCCGGGATCGACCGCGGCGCCGTGTCTCACCTGGAGGGCGGCGAGGACGCCAACCCGACCGTGGGGACATTGGAGCGATACGCCAGGGCGCTCGGGGGTCGGATCAGGCTGGAATTCGAGCCGACGGACTGAAGGCCTGATCACGCTGTAACCCTACTGAGCCACGCACGACGCCGTCCACGCCGGGGATTTTCGGTTATGGCATCCTATCTCGACCGCTATCGGAGCGGCGAACGCGAGGTCGTCTGGGATGAACTGCGGGCCTTGGGTGAGCAGATCCGGGATGAGAAGGTCCTGGGGGATGCCCTCGCCGTGGCAAGGGAGACAATGTCCCGGGCCCGCAAGAACATCGAACGGCTGATCGTCCGTCTCGACGAGATCGGCTATCAATTCCGGAGCGCGCGATCCGTTGTGCTCCGACCAAGGAAGAACGTCAACCCGTTCACGGGCGAGCCGCTCTCCACAACAGTTGAATACTACCGCGAGCCTATGGTTTTCCTACCCCCAGGTCCCGAGGTCGATGAGCAGATCGCAGAGCTTGAGCGGGTTGCTGGCCCTCTGCCCCTCTCGCTGCGCGCCTGGTATGAGATCGTGGGTGAGGTCAACTTCATGGGATCGAACCCCAATTGGCCCGGGGCCCGTGACCGGCCGCGTGTCTATCCCGACCCGCTCGTCATGCATTCGGTCACCGGCGCATTGGAGGACTATCAGACTTGGTTCAAGAACCGCGAGCATAGTCTGCTCGATCGCTTCCCCGCTTTTCGTATCTGGGCGCCCGATTACTTCACGAAAGAGCAGATTAGCGGGGCGGGTTATTCCATCTGGCTGCCGAACCCGGCCGCCGATGCGCTCTTTGAAGGAGAGCGGCATGGAGTCCCGTTCGTCGATTACCTCAGGATCTGCTTCCGGTGGGGGGGGTTCCCCGGCTTCGAGTTCGCTCAGGAGCTGGAGGGACGATCGGAGCGTGATTTGGCTTATTTAGCAGAGGGACTGCTGCCAATCTGAAACCCTGCGAGGGTCTCCGAGGCGGGTGAGGTGGCGGCGGTTTACAACCCCTACTCGTGCCGCAGGGCGTCGATCGGGTTCAGGAGCGCCGCCTTGGCGGCGGGGATCAGGCCGAAGACGACGCCCGTCGTCGCCGAGATCCCGAAGCCGAGGGCCACGGCCCAGCCGGGGACGACGACGTCGACCATCTGCGGGTGCAGGCTCGCCAGCGAGCAGAGGCCGTAGCCGAGCGCGATCCCCAGGCCACCGCCGACGACGCTCAGGCTCACGGCCTCGGTCAGGAACTGGAGCAGGATGTCGCGCCGCCGGGCCCCGACCGCCTTGCGGAGGCCGATCTCGCGGGTCCGCTCGGTGACGCTCACGAGCATCACGTTCATGATCCCGATCCCGCCGACCAGCAGCGAGATCCCGACGATCCCGGCGAGGACGACCGTCGCCACCAGGCTCATGCTGTTGAACGCGGCGAGGATCTCGTCCTGGGTCCGGACCTGGAAGTCGTTCGGCTGCGAGGCGCCGAGGCCGTGCCGACGCCTCAGCAGGTTGGTGATCTGGGCGCGGGCCTCGGGGACCGACAGCTCCGACGCCGCCTGCGCCGTCATCGCGACCTTGTGGATCGAGGCGGGGTACATCTTCAGGGCCATCGTGTAGGGGATGAGCACGATGTTGTCCAGGCTGTTGCCGAGGAGGCTCCCCTTCTCCCGGAGGACGCCGATGACGCGGAACCGCTGGCGATCGACGAGGATCGTCTCGCCGACGACCCCGTCGTCGGCGTTGAGCTTCGCCAGGACGTCGCGGCCGAGGATGCAGACGTGATGCGCCCGCTCGACGTCGGCCGCGGCGAACGGCCGGCCGACCTCGACCGAGAAGTTCCGGATCGCGTGGTACTCGGCCGACACCCCTTCGAGGATGGTCGAGACCTCCTCGCGGCCGCGGCGGAGGGTCGCCGCCGGCCTCCGGACGAGCACCGAGATCCGCCGGAGCGCGGGGCAGCCCCGGTCGATCGCGTCGAGGTCGCGGAGGTCCATGTCGATCCGGCCGAGCCGCTTCCCCGCCTCGCCGGGGGGCCGCTCGGGCCAGACCCACATCGCGTTGGTGCCGAGCCCCTGGAGGAACCCGGCCACGTACGCCGTGAACCCCTGGATCACCCCCACCACCGTGATCGTCGACGCCACCGCGATCACGATCCCCAGCACGGTCAGCAGCGACCGCAGCTTGTTCGACCAGAGCTGCTCCAGGGCGTTCCGGACGTTCGCGGCGATCAGCATGGAGGGGCCGGGCCTGTCGAAGTGGGAGAGCAAAGAGTTAGGAACCGCAGATGTCGCAGATGGACACAGATTAAAGAATAAATGGATTCCATTATCTGCGTCCATCTGCGACATCTGCGGTTCGTCCATCCCCGGGCCCAGGATCGGCGCGCCGGCCGTTGATCTCGTCCGACTCGACGAGGCCGTCGCGGATCCGGACGACGCGCCGGCACTTCTCGGCGACGTCGGGCTCGTGGGTGACGACGACGATCGTCTGCCCCTGGCGGTGGAGGTCGGCGAAGAGGCCGAGGATCTCGTCGCCGGTCTGGGTGTCGAGGTTGCCGGTCGGCTCGTCGGCGAGCAGCAGGGACGGCCGCTGGACCAGGGCCCGGGCCACGGCGACGCGCTGCCGCTGGCCGCCGGACATCTGGCTCGGCCGGTGGTCCATCCGGTCCGCCAGCCCGACCCGCCGCAGCGCCTCGACGGCCCGACCCCGCCGGTCCGGCCCGCCCGAGTAGGTCAGCGGCAGCTCGACGTTGCGCAGCGCCGTCTGCCTCGGCAGCAGCTCGAACGTCTGGAAGACGAACCCGATCTGCCGCCCCCGGACCCGGGCCAGCTCGGACTGCGAGAGCTGGGCCACGTCCCGCCCGTCGAGGAAGTATCGCCCCGCGCTCGGGACGTCGAGGCAGCCGAGGATGTTCATCAGGGTCGACTTGCCCGACCCCGACGGCCCCATGATCGCCACGAAGTCGTTCGGGAAGATCGCCAGGTCGACCCCCCGCAGCGCGCGCACGGTCTCGGCCCCCATCCGGTACTCCTTGGCGATCCCTTCGAGGCGGATCACGGGCTCGGGTGCGTTCACGATCGTGTCCCAGCAGGCGGCTCGTCCTCGACTCGGGAGGCGGGCTTCACGGGAACCTCGCACGCAGCTCGGCGAAGACCTGATCCGCGGGCTTGCCGGACGAGTTCCCCGAGCGATCTCCCTGCAAGCGGCGATCGACCTCCGCCCTCCACTCGGCATCGACATCGTCTTCGGATTCGGCGTCGAGCGTGCCGATGAGGAAATGGGCCAATTCGGCCCGGTCGCGGCTCGACAGCGCGGTGACCTGGGACTTCAACGACTCCATCGCCTCGGACATGGGATCCTCCGGTCGGGGAAGGCAGGGTCGCCGCGGCCTCCGCCGGGCGCGGATCGCGTCGGACTTCAGCATCGGTCCGGACGGCCGCGGGGGCAAGCCGGATCGTCACCTCGGCCCCCCCTCGGTCAGGGCCTTCACCGGGACGACGGGGCTGCCGTCCTTCAGCTCGTCGAGGGCGCGGAAGGGGGCGACGACCACCCGGTCCTCGGGGCCGAGGCCTTCGAGGATCTCGATCCGGCGCTCGTCGCTCAGCCCCGTCTCGACCGGCCGGGCCCGGGCGACGCCCCCCTCGACGATGAAGACGAGCTTGACGTAGCGGAGCTCGACCTCGCGGGCCTTCTCGCCCGGCGACCGGGCGGTCTTCTCGGACCAGGCGCGGACGGCCGGCGTGTCGGGCAGGTCCTTCCGGCGGCGATGGACGACCGCCTGCACCGGGACGCTCAGGGCCCGGTCGGACCGCTGCACCTCGACCTCCACCGTCGACGACATCCCGGGGCGGAGGACCGACTGGCCCTCGCCGAGGTCGATCAGGGTCTCGAAGCTGACGACCTCGTCCTTCTTCGTCCCCTTGGGGGCGACCCGATCGACCACGCCAGGCACCGGGTTCCGCTCGTCGGCCTGGAGGAAGACCCGCGCCGGCTGCCCGGGGCGGACGAGCGGGACGTCCGTCTCGTCGACCTCGGCGCGGACCCGGAGCCGCCTCAGGTCGCTCACGGTCATCAGGACCGACCCGCGCAGGTTCGTCGTCCCGGCGATCACGACCTCGCCGACGTCGACCGAGAGCCCCGCGACCACGCCGTCGATCGGCGCGAGGATCGAGGTCCGGTCCAGCTCCTGCTGGCTGGTCAGCCGCATCGCCTCGCTCTCGATCAGCTCGTTGGCGGACATCTTCAGCGAGAGTTCGGCCTTGGCCTTGAGCGTCCGCGAGTCGGCCAGCTCGGTGATCGTGGCGACCCCCCGGCCGGCCAGCTTGGTCGACTGGGCCTCGTCGCGCGCGGCCTTCTCCAGGTCGCGCCTCGCGGCGTCGATCGCCGAGCGGAGCCGGTCGGCCCGCGCCGCGGCCGAGTCGACCCGCGCCCGCGCCTCGGTCGGGTCGAGCCGGACGAGCAGGTCCCCCTTGCGGACCGTGTCGCCGTCCTTGACGCGGACCTCGATCACTCGGCCGATGATCTGCGAGGCGATCTCGGCCTCGTCGGTCGCCTCGACCGACCCCGGCGCGGTGACCGTCTGGACGATCTCGCCGCGGCGCGACGGCTCGGCCAGGACCTCGCGCGGGGCCTCCTTCACCAGCTGCCAGTCGAGGTTCAGCGCCCCCGGCTCGCGGCGGAGGTTGGCCGCGGCGAGCGTCGCCACGAGGATCGCGATCAGGGCGGAGCCGGCCAGGGCGCGTCGCATGGGTCTTGATCGTCCCGTGGGTTCGTCAGCGGGGCAGGATCGACAGCCGCATCCCGGCCCCGGCGACGAGGCCGACGCCGGTCCTCACGGCCGCCTCGGCCGCGGCCAAAACGAGGCAGACGGACAGGGCCGTCGCGAGGTTGACCTGGCCCCGGCGGCGACCCCCCCTCGCCAGCGCCAGCCAGCCGAGGAGGGCGAACGGCTCGGCCTGGCGGGCCAGGAGCACGACGGCCGCCGGGTACCTCCCGGCCGGCAGGAGCAGGGCCAGCGACGTCTCGACGTCGGGCCGCCTCAGCGCGATCGTCAGGCCGACGCCGACGGCCAGCCCGAGGACCCAGTACCCCTGGGCCCTCGCCGAGCCGGCCAGGCCCTCGGCGAACCCGATCGGCCGCCCGGTCAGCGCCGCGGTCGCCGCGAAGAGGGTGGCCACCGCGACCGCCCGCGCGGCCGTCAGGGCCGGCTCGACGGCGAAGTCGGCCAGCCGCGCCAGGGTCGCCCAGAACGGGAGCGTCGCGCGCTGGAGCCGGATCGCCTTGCGGATCACGTCGTCGCCGACCTCGCCGACCCCCCCCGCCTCGGCCCGCGCGGCCCCTCGGTCGACCGCGACGGCCAGGTCGCGGGGCGCGAACCCGGTGGCCCAGAGCAGGGCGTGTAGCGCGATGGCGAGCCCGGCCCAGAGGCCGAGGATCGGCCCCGCCCGGCCGGGGGCCCCGCCCTCGGCCCGGGGGCCCGCCCCCGGATTGACGCCCGCCACGCGCACCACCCCCGCCATGGTCGATCCCCCCGATCCGTCGGCGACCTCGCCGCGACGACCGGCCTCGCCCTCGACTCTTCGCCGCCGTCCCCCCGAGATTACCCCGAAACCCCGGGCCGGGCTTCAACTTTTCCCGGGACGACGCCCACGGGCGGGGTCCTCCGGCATGGCCAGTCGTCGGGGTCGAGCGAGGCGGGGCGGAGGTCGCCCCGGGGGTTGAAGTCGCCCCGATCGCGCGGATCGACCAGGCGGTAGCCGGCCAGCAGGGTCGGGAAGAGCAGGAGGGACCCGACCACGACCGCCCACGAGGCCCGGCCGCCGATCGCCCGGGCGACCGACTCCGCCCCCTCGGCGATCATCAGCAGGAGCATCGGGACCAGGAATAGGAGGAGGCGCCCGTGGAACGGGTACAGGTGCAGCGACGCCGCGGCGGCGGCGAACAGGCCGGGCAGCGCGATCATCCCGAGGGCCGACGGCCGCCTCCTCGCCATCGACGCGCAACCGACCAGCGCGAAGGCCAGCGGCGGCAGGGCGGACGCCGTCGTGCCCAGGGGGGTCGCGAAGTTCAGCGGGTTGACGAAGAGGTAGGAGGCCCGCCGCAGCCACCAGGCGAGGTTCGCGACCGTGATCGGCGGCGACGGCGGGAAGGCGAAGGCCCAGAACGCCCACATGTCGCGACGATGGCCGAGCTGGCTCGCCGAGACGGAGTAGACTGTTGCGAAGCTCGCCGCCCAGGCCAGGCAGGTCAGGGCCCGGAGGCCGAGATCCCGCCAATCGCGACGGGCCGCCGCCGAGGCGAGCAGGACCGAGCCGACCCCGGCCAGCACGAACGCCGACGGGTGCGAGAACCAGACGACGGCCGCCCCCAGCGCCGTCGCCCCGAGCCGCTCCCGTGCCGACGGGGGACGGCCCGCCGCCACGACCCCCGAGAGCAGGCAGGCCAGCCCCGCCGCGACGTCGGTCGAGTACTGCTTCAGCTCCGACGCGAAGTAGATCAGGTCGTCCGACACGGCGAACATCGCCGCCGCGATCAGGACGCCCAGGGGCCGCAGGCACCTCCGGGCGACCTCGGCGAAGAGCCAGAGCGAGGCGAGCCCGCCGATCAGCGGGACGAGCCGGAGCGCGAGCCGGGAGTCCCCGAGCATCCGCAGCGTGGCCCATTCGACGGCGATGAACCCCGGCGGCGCGAGCTGGGTGCCGGCAAGCGGGCCGGTCAGCCCCCGCCAGGTCATCCGCGCGATGTTCCCCCGGAGCGAGCCCTCGTCCAGCCAGAGCGACCGGTCCGCCAGGTACTGGGCGATCCGGAAGGCCGCCCCGAGCCCGAGGATGACCCCGAGCTTGTGCCGGCCGGCCAGGGCGAACGCGGGGCCGAGATGGATCTCGCGCCGGCCCAGGGACCGGACCACCCCCGCCGTCGACCCGTCGCGATCGGCCAAGCCCGCCCCCCGTCTCCCGGACCCGTGCCGCGCCTCGCCTCGGCCGCCGGAGCCGAGACTGTAGCACGGCCGTCCCGCCCGGCCGCGCCCGATCCCGCGACCCGGGGCCGATTCCTCGCCCGCCTCGCAGGTCCCGGGACGGGCCGGGCTTGCGGGGGACGCCGGCTCTGGATTTGCTCCAGGATGATCCTTGGGGCCAGCCCTGCGTCCGAGGTCGGGGCCGCGGCGGGGCGGGCCGGAGTCCAGGTCGAACGGGGAGGCGCGCGATGTCCTACGGCGGCGACGGATACGACCAGGGGCCTCGCCAGGGGCTCGACATCGGCCGGCTCGTCCGGTACGGGATCGGCCTGCTGATCGCGCTGTTCGGGATCGCGACCTACATGATGCGGACCGAGGTCAACCCGGTCACGGGCAAGAAGCAGCACATCGGGATGAACGTCGACCAGGAGAAGGCCCTGGGCCTCCAGGCCGCCCCCGAGATGGCCGCCAAGATGGGCGGCGACGTCGACCCGAGGTCCGACCCGGGCTCCCGCGTCGTCTCCGAGGTCGGCCAGGAGCTCGTCCGGCGGAGCGACGCCGGCCGGAGCCCGTACGTCGGCAATTTCCACTTCCACCTCCTGAACGACACCAAGACGATCAACGCCTTCGCCCTGCCCGGCGGCCAGATCTTCATCACCCGGGCCCTCTTCGACCGCCTGACGAACGAGGGGGAGCTGGCCGGGGTCCTCGGCCACGAGATCGGCCACGTCGTCAACCGCCACTCGGCGCAGCAGATGGCCAAGGGGCAGCTCGGCCAGCTCCTGACCGTCGCCGTCGGGGTCGGCGCCAGCGGAGACGACCGGGGCCGCCAGGCGAGCATGGCCGCGATGATGGCCAACCAGATGATGCAGCTCAAGTACGGCCGCGGCGACGAGTCCGAGGCCGACCACTACGGCCTCCAGTACATGGCCCAGGCCGGGTACGACCCCTCGTGCATGCTCGACGTGATGCGCATCCTCAAGGAGGCCGCCGGCGGCGGCCGGCAGCCCGAGATCCTCTCGACCCACCCCCTGCCCGAGACCCGGATCCAGGAGATCAAGGACACCCTCGCCGCCGAGTATCCCAACGGCGTCCCCTCGACCCTCACCAAGGGCCGACCCCTCCCCAGCGCCCGGCTCCGCGCCTCGCGGTGATGGGCCGACGGCCGGCGCGGGGCCGGGGCCGGCTGTCGGACCGGGGGTTCACCCCACCGGCTGGAGCCCCGCCCAGCACCGGCCGGCCGCCTCGGTGACCAAGATCGAGCAGGCCTTCCCCGTCGCCTTCGCGGCCTCCCGCGCCGAGTCCAGGACCTCCTCCTTCGTCAGCTCGCCGCTCCGGAAGTACTCGGCCGTGGGGAGCAGCCCCCAGCCGTCGTCGTCGAGCCGGATCGCCCGGTAAAAGCCCTCCCGATCCATCTCGGCGTGCAGGGTCTGGTAGTCGCCGTGGGACGCGCCGTGGAGCTCGACTCGCGTGGTGAAAACCGCCATCGGGGAGGCCTCCGCGACCGGATTCGGTGGACAACCGCGCCTAATGTACAGGTGCATAGTATACGTGTCAAGCGAATCAATCGGATCAGCATCCCGGCCGCGCCATCGGGGCCGGATCTCACCGGCCGCGGCCCGTCCTCGATCGGCGAAAATGCTCCGAAAAGTCGGATTGGTCGACCGCCGCCGCGACACTTCATCGAGGAGACGGCGACCCGGCGGGGGCGAGACACTTGACGAACACCGGACTTGGCCCGGCCTTGCGAGAGGTCGACGCCCTCCTGCGAAACGGGGCGGTCGGCGGCCTGACCGACGCGGAGCTGCTCGACCGGTTCGCGGGCCGGGGCGGCGAGGCGGCCGAGCGGGCCTTCGCGGCCCTGGTCGACCGCCACGGGCCGATGGTCCACCGCGCCTGCCGGGCGGCCCTGGGCGACCCGGATGAGGCCGACGACGCCGCGCAGGCCGTCTTCCTCGTCCTGGCCCGCAGGGCCGGCTCGATCCGCGACCGCGAGGCGCTGGCCGGCTGGCTCCTCGGCACGGCGCGACGGGTCGCCTCCGTCGCCCGGTCGGCCGCCGCGCGGCGGAGACGGCACGAGTCGAAGGCGGCCGAGGCCGCCCCGCGGTCCGCCGAGGCGGCCGAGGTGGCGGACGACCTCGGCCCGGCCCTCCGCGAGGAACTCGGCCGGCTCCCGGCCCGCTACCTCGCCCCGATCGTGCTCTGCCACCTCGAAGGGCTCACCCACGACCAGGCGGCCCGTCGCCTCGGCTGGCCGGTCGGGACGGTCCGGAGCCGGCTGGCCCGGGGCCGCGACCGGCTCCGCGGCCGCCTCGTCCGTCGCGGCCTGGCCCCCTCGGCCGGCCTGATCGCGGCCCGGCTCGCCGAGGGCCCCTCGTCGGCGGCGACGCCGGCGGATCTCGAATCGATCGTCCGGGCCTCGGCCCGGTTCCTCGCGGGCGAGTCGGCGACTGCCGGTGCCATGTCGGCCCGGGCCGCCGACCTCGCCGGGGTCGTCCTGGGAGCCATGACCATGACCAAGGTGAAGATCGTCGCATCCCTCGCCCTGATCTCCGGCGTCCTCGCGACCGGCGTGGCCGTCGTGGCGCAGTCGGGGGCCGCCCGGCCCGGCGCGGCCCCGGGGCCGGATGGAGTCCGGCGCGTCGATCCCGTCCCGACCGATGCGACGATCCGGGCCGCGCTGGACGCCACGCTCGACATGGATTTCCCCAAGGCGATTTCGCTGGAGGATGTCCTCAAGTCCGTCCGGGCGAAGACCGAGTCGCCCGGCCTCAAGGCCGGCATCCCGATCTATGTCGACCCGGTCGGCCTGCGGTCTGCGGGCAGGACAATGTCCTCCCCGGTGGCCGCAGTCCCCCGGGGGCCGGTCCCCCTGAAGGCCTCTCTCGGTGATGCCTTGAGGGGCCTCGGCCTGGCCTTCGACGTGGCCGACGGCCTGATGACCATCAGCTCCGAGTCGACGATCTTCGATCGGCGCCTCGACCGGCTGGAAGTGAAGCTCGACCGGGCCCTCGCCGCGGGGCCCGCCCTCGCCGCCAGGCCGGCCCTCGTGGCCGACCCCGCCGCGTCCCGGTCGCGCCCGCCGGCGAGCCTGCTCGAGGCCAAGGTCGTGGCGTGCCGGGCGGCGTTCGACGCGACCAAGCGCTATTTCGAGGAGAAGCCGGGGCTCGACCTCGACTCGATCTACCTCTGGTCGCGCCGGCTGATGCAGGCCGAGATCGACCGCGATGGCCGCGAGTCGGCCGGGCCGGCGCGGGCGCACCTCGGGCGGATGAAAGACCTGGAGACGCGGATCGAGACCGACTTCCAGGCCGGTCGCGGCACCGACCTGAACTCCCGCGCCGCCGCCTACTATCGCCGCGACGCCGAGGCGATCGTCGCGACCTACGGCGGGCCGCAGGCCGGAGACACCCAGCCGCGGCCCAAGGACTGATTGCGGCCTTCCCGCCCTACGACACCCCGTCGATCGCGGCGCGGACGACCTCGGCGCTGCGGCGGAAGTTCGCGGCCTCGTCGGCGTCGAGGTCGATGGCCAGGGACCGCTCGACGCCCCGGCGGCCGACGACGCACGGCAGGCTCAGGCAGACGTCGCGGACGCCCTGGAAGCCGTCGACCAGCGCGCTGATCGGCAGGACCGCGCGGGAGTCGGCGGCGATCGCCTCGCAGATCAGGGTCGCGCCCAGGGCGACGGCGAAGTTCGTGTGCCCCTTGTGCCGCATCACCCGGTGGCCGTCCCCCCGGGCCTCCTCGAACATCGCCCGGACCGAGGCGTCCCCCCCCTCGATCCGGACCCCCCCGGCGCTCGCGACCGAGAGCGCGGGGAACTGGCTCTCGCCGTGCTCGCCGAGGATATAGGCCCGGATGTCGTTGGCGTTGATCCCGGCCTCGCGGCTCATCAGGGCGCGGAACCGACCGGTGTCGATCAGGGTCCCCGTCCCGAGGACCCGGCCGGGCGGGAAGCCGGATACCCGGAGCGTGACATAGGTGCACACGTCGACCGGATTCGTCACCACGACGACGATGGCGCCCGGAGAGGCCGCGGCCAGGGGCGGGACGACCTCGCGGAGCAGCCGGGCGTTGGCCGACGCGCCGGCGAGCCGGTCCCCCGGGTTGTCGGTCGCGACGCTCGGGGCGAGGATCACGATGTCGCTGCCCGCGGTCTCCTCCGCCCCGCCGGCCCGGATCTTCATCGGCCGGACGAACGCCGCCGCGTGGAGCAGGTCGTAGGCCTCCCCCCGGGCCTTGTCGCGGTCGCGGCCGACGAGGACCAGCTCGTGCGGCAGGCCCCGCGCCACCAGCGCGAACGCCGTCGCGGCCCCGACCCGGCCCGTGCCGATCACGCTCACCTTCATCGGCGGGTCAGTCCTTCAGCTCGAGGATCTCCACCTTCCGGAACTCGATCGGGTGGCTCTCCGCCTGGAGCGAGATCGTCCCCCCGCGGACCAGGACCTCGCCGCCTTGCATCCGGATCAGGGCCTGGGCGTCCTTGTCGGAGTCGTCGAGCTGGACCTTCTCGTACTCGATGACGACCTCGCCGTCGATCTTGTGCTTGATCGTGCCGGCGCCGTGGACCTCGACCTCGGCCGTGACCCACTGGTCGCCCGCGATCGTCTTGGAGGTCGAGTCGGTGCAGTGCTGCTTGATCAGCTTGCCCCCCATGACGATGTGGGTCCCCGGGGTGCAGACGTTGCCGGTGTGCCTCGGCTTCTTGCCGTCGCCGCCGAGGAACTGGACCTCGACGGAGACGGGGAAATCCTGGTCCTTCCGCATGCTCTCGGGCGACTGGCCGTGGATCATCACGCCGCTGTTGCGCAGCGCCCAGCCCGGCCCGCCGGGGCACTGGTCGCCGACGAACCGGTACTCGACCCGCAGCCGGTAATTCGAGAACGGGGTCTTGTAGAAGAGGTGGCCGAACTTGCCGTCGAACCGCGGGTACTTGTCGTAGGCGACCTTGAGGACGCCCCCCTCGACCCGGAAGGTGTCGGCGTAGTTCTCGCCCGCGGGGTAGCCGGTGATCTTGGGGGTCCAGCCTTCGAGGTCCTTGCCGTTGAAGAGGCTGACCCACGCCTCGGAGTCGTCCCCCCGCGCCGCGGCGACGAGCCCGAGGGCGAGGGCGAGCGGGCAGGCGGCGAGGGCGAGCAGGGCGCGTCGTGAGGGGGCTCGGCGGGTCGTCATGGCGATGGCTCCGGGGGCGTCGACGGGGAGGTCCGACGGCCGGAGGGTACGCCAGGACGGCCCAGATCGCAAGGTGCCGCCCCGCCGCCGGACCCGCGTCGCCCCGCGAGCTTTTTTCGCGAAGACGGCGAGAAGGCCATTGAAGTCGCTGGGGGACGCGATCAGACTCTAGCCACGGGTCCGAATCTCCTCATGCAAGGAATCACCCGATCGCTCGGGACGCTGGCCGGATCGAGTCCGGCGGCGGAGGGAGTCCGTCCCGGCGGCCCCGCCGCGAACACGGGGTCGTGCCGCGCCGCGGGTCGTCCGGGGCGGACCCCCTCCACCGTACCGGACCGAATCGGGCCGGCCTCCGGGCCCGCCCTGCTGTTGCCGTCGTCCCGAGACGGCGGAGGCCCGCGGCCGGGATCGGCGAGTCGACCTCGGGAGGTGGGCGGGCATGGGACGACGGCGGTTCTCCTTCGCGGCGGCCCCCTGGCTGGCCCTGCTCATGGCGTGCGGGCCGGCCGCCTGGGCGACGGGGCCGGACGTCGAGCCGAGCCCAGCGTTCGCCGCTTCGGCCGCCCGGCTCGAGGCCTTCATCCGGGCCGAGATGGAGGCCCAGGGGCTCCCCGCCGTCTCGATCGCCGTCGTCCGGGGCAAGGAGTTGCTCTGGGCCCGAGGATTCGGCCAGGCGCGGACGGGCCCGGGCGTGGGCGTCCCGGCCACCGCCGCGACCGTCTACCGGGTCGGCTCGGTCTCGAAGCTGTTCACCGACCTGGCCGTCATGCGGCTCGTCGACGATGGGAAGCTCGACCTCGACGTGCCGGTCGCGCGGTACCTGCCCGACCTCGCCCCGCGGAATCCGTTCCAGCCCCCGATCACCCTCCGGCAGATGATGGCCCACCGGTCGGGACTGCCGCGCGAGTCGCCGGTCGGCCACTACTTCGACCCGACCTCGCCGTCGCTGGCCGACTCGGTCCGGAGCCTGAGCGCCGTCGAGCTCGTCCACGCCCCGGGGTCGCGGACGAAGTACTCCAACGCCGCGATCGCCGCGGTCGGCCTGGCGGTCGAGCGGGCCGCGGGGGAGCCGTTCGCCGCGCACGTCGGCCGGTCGGTCCTCGCCCCGCTCGGCCTCGACTCGACCGCCTTCGAGCCGACCGAGGCGATGCGCGCCGATCTGGCCGACAGCCTGATGTGGACCTACGACGGACGGACGTTCCCCGCCCCGACCTTCGCGCTCGGGCACGTCCCGGCGGGCAACCTCTACAGCAGCGTGCTCGACCTCGGCAAGTTCCTCACGGCGATCCTCGACGGCGGTCGCGGGCCGGGCGGGCCCGTCGTCAGGCCCGAGACGCTCAAGGACATGTGGAAGCCGCAGTACTCCGACCCGGCGATCTTCCGCGGCTTCGGCCTCGGCTTCCTCCTCTCGACGCTCGATGGCCACCGGAAGGTCGGCCACAACGGCGCGGTCTACGGCTTCGCCACCGAGGTCGCGGCCCTGCCGGACGACGGCCTGGGGGTCGCCGTCGTGGTCGCCAGGGACTGCGCCAACGCGACGGCCGGGCGGATCGCCGACGCCGCGCTCTTGCTCGCCCTCGCCGGCAAGCCCGAGATCGAGGCCACCGGGCCGGTCCCGTCCGACCTGGCCCGCCGCCTCGACGGCCGTTACGCCGGCGGGGGCCGGGTCGTCGACCTGTCGGCGCGCGGCGGCAAGCTCTTCCTCACCCGGTCCGAGGGCGGCCCGCGCCTCGAATTGCGGCAGAGGTCGGGGCAGGGGGGCATGCTCGTCGCCGACGACCCCCTCGGCGCCGGCATCAAGGTCGTCCCCGGCACCGGCTCGATCGCGCTCGACGGCGCCCGGCTCGATCGGCTCGCCGACGACGCGACGCCCCCGCCCCCGTCGCGCTGGCTCGGCCTGATCGGCGAGTACGGCTGGGACCACGACACGCTCTACATCCTCGAGCGCGACGGCCGCCTGTTCGCCCTGATCGAGTGGTTCTTCTACGACCGGCTCGACGAGGTCTCGCCCGACGTCTTCAAGTTCCCCGACGGCGGCCTCTATTCGAACGAGACCCTCCGGTTCACCCGCGACGCCGACGGCCGGGCGACCCGGGTCGAGGCGGCGAGCGTCGTCTTCGTCCGTCGCAAGATTGACGGCGACGACGGCTCGACCTTCCGGATCAGGCCCGTCCGCCCGGTCGCCGAGCTTCGCCCCGAGGCCCTCGCCGCGAAGCCCCCGGCCGCGACCGGCGACCTCCGCCCCCCGGACCTCGTCGACCCGACGACGCTCGACCCGTCGATCCGGCTCGACATCCGCTATGCGACGGCCGACAACTTCCTCGGCACCCCCTTCTACTCGTCGGCCCGCGCCTTCCTCCAGCGCCCCGCCGCCGAGGCCCTGGCCCGGGCCCACGCCTCGCTGAAATCCTCGGGCCACGGCCTCCTGATCCACGACGCCTATCGCCCCTGGCACGTCACGAAGATGTTCTGGGACGCCACTCCCGAGTCGGGCCGGGGCTTCGTGGCCGACCCGGCGAAGGGCTCGCGGCACAACCGCGGCTGCGCGGTCGACCTGACGCTCTACGACCTCGCGACCGGCCGCCCGGCCGAGATGGTTGGCGGCTACGACGAGTTCTCGCACCGGTCGAGCCCCGACTACCCCGGCGGGACCTCGGCCCAGCGCCGCCGCCGCGACCTCCTCCGCCGCGCGATGGAAGACCAGGGCTTCGCCGTCAACGAGGTCGAGTGGTGGCACTTCGACCACCGCGACTGGCCGAAATACCCGATCCTCAACTCCACATTCGAGGCGCTGAACCCGCCGCGATAGGCCGGGCCTCGCCATCGTCGCGTCCGGATCCGACTTCGGATTCATGAATCACGGATGGCCCGGGATCGAGATGCCTGTTTCCGTCCGGGATGAGGGCGACTCCGGACCGCCTTCCCTCGCCCAGACATCTCGTCTCCAGGGATGCAGATAGACGCTGAAGCTGCCGTCGGGCCACGAGACCAGGGTCGCCAGGCGGTAGTACCTGAATACCGGCTCGCGTGGCCCCGTGGAGACGGCGGTCATCGTGCCATCCGACCAGGCGACGTAATGCGCCGCGGACGAGAAAAGTATCGATGGATGAGGTCGGCTCGCGATCGTCCTGACGCCCACCAAGAGCAGGGCCAGCACCGCCACCGCGATCATCATGCGTCGCACCGTGAACCGCACTCGGGGCCGCTTCATGGACGGGCCTCCTACCAAGTCTGTCGACGACCGCACCCGCGACTCGTCCGACGACAAGCGTCCGCCCGCGATGACCCTCCGCGTTCAGCCCGCCGCCAACGTCCCTGCCCCGAGTCGAACTCGGATATCCGGCGGTTCCCGACTTCACCCGATGCGCCCGTCCCGATCGGGAGGGCTTCGGCCGTCAACTTCCCCGCGCCCCGCGCAGCGGCGGGCGATGAAGCTGCCGACGAGGGCACCGACGACGCCGGCGACGATACTCAACAGGCAAAGTCCGGAACGCAAGCTATTGATCGGTATCCTGCCGCTCCCGCCGGCCGACCCCCCGGATACGGCCGCCAGGAACGGTTCCCCTCGGCCGTCGGTCATGATCGCCGGATAGCCGGGGATCTGGAACGAAACCCGCGGGAACTCGACGGGATCGCTGACGTAGAAGACGACCCGATACGCCATCGCCATCGGCAGCGACGTGGGCCCGACGCTCGGGGCCGAATGAGGTTGGCATACCAGGAACAGCGCCCATCCGAAGACCGCGAAGCCTGCCCAGGCCCCGCGACGGTAGATGGCCACCAGGGTGGATGTGCAGAGCGCGGAGATGGTCAAGGCAAGGACGATCGCAGCCGAGATTTGATCGTTGGAGCGCAAGGCCGTGATCGCGGCCGCGACCAGGGCGACGAGGCCCATGAGCCCAAGGATTGTCGGCCTGGGTTTCATCTTGCATCCCCCGGTCGGAAAAGCCTCGCCTCCGCCCGTCACGCGTCCGGCTCGACGTGAGTCGTCGGACGATGGACAAAAGTCCAACGACGATCGGGACACCGACCTGCGTTCATGCCGAGGAACGACCGCGGCCCGCCGTTCCTGATCCGGGGTCCCGCGGAGAATGACCGGGCGGAGCCTAGGGGAGGAGGTCCGGCTGGTACAGCCGGGAGAGCCAGGATTCAAGCCTGGATTGATCCGTCCGAATTCGCCTCCAGCCGTCCCCTTCGGGGACACGGAAGACCTCGTCGGGTATCGCCTGGTTGCAATGGGTTTCCGTCACGCGGTAATCCGTCGAGGCCTTGCCGTCGGGGCTGTAGACGAGAAAGCGTCGGGGGAGATACGTCGCACGACTGAGATGGAGGAGCGCCTTGGAGAAGGACGACCGGCCCCGTTTGGTCAGCGGCGTGACCTCCAGCAGGTAGCCATCCTCCACCTCCTTGAGCAGTTCTACCCGGTAACGCTGCGTCAGCCTCTCCACACTGGTGTTCCAGAGGAATGGCAGTGCGAGGACCGCCGGAAGACGGTCCCGATCCTCCACGGCAATCGGGGTGACGACGTGCTCCTTCGACTCCGGCCGGATCTGGTGGAGTGCATCTCCTTTCCAGATGAGCCGCTCGGTCCAAGCGTCCATGTTGTCTTCGCGTTGCCTGACGAGCGAGACGACAGCCCTTCCCGGCTGGAGGATCACCCGCCCGATCGTGGGCTGACCCACCGAACTCCCGACGGTGAAGCGTACATCCAGGCTCGTCCACTCGGCCGACCGCCGTTGCCACTCGTCGAGGATGCGGCCGAGCCGTTCGCCGGGGTTGGGTTGAGGGGGAATGTCTTCGGTCGCGGCGGGCGCGCCACCGGCGAGCAGGAGGAGGACCACAAACGCAGTCCGAAGATCATATGCCGCAGGCATGAAAGGCTCCTTCCGCGAGAAATCCGCGAATCCTCGGGTCTATCTCCAATGGGACAGCGGGCCCTGCCAGCTACCCGCAACGAAAGCGGCGATCGGCCGTCCGGTTCTCGTTCGGGTCGATGGAGCCGCCGGTGTCCCATCCCAGCCCTCGGGGCGGCACGTTTCGTCTTGAGTCCAACCGTCACAGTGCGGACATCACAACGGGTGTGACCTTGGATAAATGTCTTGCGGCTCGCCCGAGATGTGGCACCGACCCTCGTGACGGCAGAGGAGCGATGGTGCACCGCCGTTTATACCCCATCACTCCCACGGGAGGCGAGGGTTGGCTTGCCTTCCGTCGCATCGATCTGGAATGCCCGCCTGGCCTCCTCGATGTCGTCGAAGACCAGCATCTGGGCGATGTCGGTGATCGCGATCCAGGCGGTGACCCCCGACCAACGCTGCTGCAGCGCCGGCTCCAACCCGACCTTTCGTCCGACCAGGAACGCGCCGAACCCGACCTGGGTGAACCTGACATCCTGGAACATGCCACCACGCTGTTCCGAGTTGCAGTAGATCGCGAGGATCTTGCCGGCGAAGTCGGGCAGATCGCTTGCCTCATCTGTCCGCTTGGAACGGCCCAGCAGTTTCATGGGTGCTCCGGGAACGAGGGGATGAACGATGGCGTCGAGCGACCTCGTCTGGAGAGGATAACCGTCGTTTCACCTGAAGGGCGATCTCACCGCTCGGCCCCGGCGAGCCTCAACAGCTCGACGACCACTTCGTGGCCCTCCCGCGTCGCCCAGCCGAGGGGGGTGAGCCTGTCCTTGCCGGTGGTGTGGAGGTCGGCCCCGCGGTCGATCAGGAACCGGCTCAGCTCGAGATAGCCGTGCCTGGCGGCCTCGGCGAGGAGGGAATGGTCGTCGCACCACTCCTGGAAATGCTGCGCTCCGCGATCGAGCAAGAGGCCCACGAACTCCAGATCACCGCGACGGGCCGCCACCATCGCAAGCCGATGCCGGCCGTCGGAGAGCCCGTCGACATCATAGGGAGCTGTCGGTTCGTCCGCCGGTCCTCCCTCGTCGGTCTTCGCACGGATCTTCTCGTCCAGGAGGGTCGTGAAGAGGGCGATGTCGCGGAGGGCGAGGGCATCGACGATGCCACGCCGGGCGCCTCGTCCGAGCAACAGGTCGACCAGCTCATGATGGTCCTCGATCGCGGCGTTCGACAGGGCACTCTGGTGCGTCCAGTCGACGGCGTCGATCTCCGCGCCGGCGTCCAGGAGATGCCTGACAGCCTCGACACGGCCATCTCTCGCCGCGCTCAGCAAGGCCCGCTGCCCGAGGTCGTCCGTCTCTTCGAGATTGGCCCCGAACTCGATCAGGAGGTCCACGACGTCGAGGTAGCCGAGTTCGGCGGCGACCTTGATCATGGGACCGTGATAGGTCCCCCTCCCGGTATCGACGTCGTCTCCGGCTTCGAGTCGGGCGCGGGCGAGCCCGACATCGTTCATCAACACCGCCTCGCGGAGTCGGAGACGTCCCCCCGCCCGGAGGAGTTGCTCCAATGGCCTGGGGTCGGGCTGGGACAAGAACCGGGGCTTTCCCGGGTGTCCTGCGATGGCGACCGCGAGGGCGATCGCCGTATGGCCAAATCGCTTCTCCACGCTCAAGTCCGCCCCGAGGTCGAGGAGGGCCCGAATCGTTTCGAGGTGGCAACCTTGGACGGCCCACATCAGGGCGGTCGTGCCGAACGAATCGGTCGTGTCCCAAGATTATTGAGGTAGGCCCAACTCCAAGTTATTTTGAGCGTTGCGATCAATGATCCCGTTTCCCGTCACCATTTCGGCTGGCCTCCTCCCATGGACGATCTCTCGCGCTTCT
>JAABUQ010001622.1_pt1 | contig 47605 bp, 44 predicted proteins | sample 5560001 | NCBI WGS metagenome assembly JAABUQ01 (sample SAMN10711888, study PRJNA513371) | rock metagenome | isolation source: Antarctica rocks | place: Antarctica: Victoria Land, Finger Mt nord | collected 2015-12-18
TCGCACATCAAAAGAAAGGTCGCCGGGATCACCCCAGTCAGTCGCTTGAAGTCTGCGGGCTTCAGGGCAGCAACGTCAGCGTAAAACATACCGACAGTATACGCTACTTATGCAAGAGGTCTAATGAGACCAGCCTGGTTCATCACCATTAGTTGGCCCTGATTGATCGTCATGTTCTGCTGCTGAATAGTTGCATAAGCCAGGCGAAGTTGTCCCTGTAGATGCTGAACATTCGATATGAGTTGTTGCGCTTGAATATCACCGACCGAAATCATCTCTTGCCCAATACCAGGATTAGCGGGAAGCTGCAAATACACGCTCAATGCCTCTCGGATTTGCTCCAAAGCGACCGTCTGCGAGTCTGGTTTGACCAAAAACAATAGCTGCCCCGCCTCGTGACGAAGGTCTGCTTCAGCTCCCACTCCTAAATCTTTGAGGAACTGTACGAAGTAGATAAGGTATTGTTCGCAGGCTACGGCAACCTCATTGGAAAAATTGAAATAGGCGATCAAGGCATCACTCCTTACCTCCTCGTCCAATGCAAACATTGCAACTTCGGTTAATTTAGTTACAAAAGGAAGCAAGTCTGTTATAATCTGCTCAATCTCAGCATCTACAACATCGTAAACAAATTGATGTGTATCAGCAGTTTTTGAAAAGTTTGGTATAGATTCGTTCCTTTCAAAAAGGAGGGGCTGATTGCTGGACTCAATTACTTTTTCCTCGAACTTTTCCTTAAACTCCTTTATGCTCCACGGGTGTTTCCATGCTTCAGCATCAAAGGCGAGGCTAAAGGATCCTCGCCGGTCTCGTACTGACAAATCAAGGCCAACCAGAATATCGGAATGCTGAAAACTCACATTGTGAAGGCAAACAGTAAGGTTCTCCGGAAAGTCAGACAGCTTTTTATTAAGCAGTGTGTAGAATCCATCAACTCCGGCTACATGCAAAAGAACCAGGTCATCATTTGATGACTTTTCTTTGAGGGCATACATCTCGTCGTGAGGCATTTTTGCCCCATCAATTATTACTTCACCGAAGATGGAATGATCAGAATAGAGAATATCAATCATAAAGTTATTCTTTTCAGTCGGTCTATTGGTCTTTTCACGGCAGGTTTCTATTTGCTCGGCTCGCGCTCTTCCTTCTTGACCAGTCCTCGTCTCTTGCGTGTTCGCTCAACCCCGCCGTAGCTTTCTGGCTGATATACTTCTACATCTTCAAGTCTTGAACCCAGGCGCGGCTGATAAGATTGCTATGAAAAAGCCCCATCGAAGCGGAGCCTTTCTTCCCTGTCTTGCCGAACCCCAATTCGCCGTGCCTGACCGCGCCCCACTGGGCGGAACCATGATAGACTTCTCACGCCGAAGGGTGAATTTGTTGTTTACGCTGCCGCGAACAAAGCATTTACGAAACTCTCCACATCGGCGATCTGTGCCTTGATGGCTGCCAGCAATTCGATGAGCGGCAACCCATTCGGGAACAGGAAAAGCGCGACGCCGTTTGAGTCGACAAGCAGCAATTGGTACTCCTTTTGCTGTGTGTGCTGCTGAGGCGCAGTGCCATAAAGACGAAGTAACCCATCACTTTCCTCAAGCACTTTCTGCAACGCCGTTATCGCCTGTGTGCTCGGTTCTGTTTCTAAGAAGCGAGCAGTTCTCCCATCATAGACAGCATCATAGGCAGAGTAAACTTTGCGAGAAGAGGATACTTTGGCACCCGCAGCATCGACTGTTTCCCACTTCAATCTGTTTGCTTTGGTGAGTTCCACCATCCGCTCAACGGCTTTCTTCCAATACGAAAGATCGCCTGGCGTTACACTTACGATATTTGATGGTTCACTTTGCGCCATAGGTCTTCCCCTTGCGATTTCCGCCGATTTCTGTCAAGCACTAATCTTGGCGTCTTCCGTCATCCGCTCCACTAGTTTTGTGATCTCGGACACCCCTCCCAGAACTCGCATAAGGCCGTCCTGGGTAACACCACCGCCGACAGATTTAACACTACTCAAAACGTCTCTCACGGACTGCTTATCGTCGTCCTTACATTCTCCCGCGAGGCTCTTAAGATAATCACTTGTCGAGCCGAGCCAAGCCTGTATACCGACGGACGAAACAGCGTAGTTCTCGATTAGCTGAACTAGCTCAATAAGGCTGCCGGCGAAGTAAACCATGTGCCGATTGAGCTTGATAAGCCGCTGGTATTTCCTTTTAACTTGGGCCGCCTGGATCGCTAAGATGAGCGTAGCAACAGCGCCAAAGATGGAGCCGATATCGGACGCCCAAGAAATCCAAAGAGGAGGCTGAACCACTAAACCCGTGCTTCCTGCCCCTCGCGCTCATAGGCTTCCCGAAGAAGGCGACGAACTAACTCTGACAATCCGTGAGGCTTTTGCTTTGCCCATTCAATGAGATCGGCTTCCAATAGGACGTTCGTTCGGACTGTTTCCGGTCCCGGAACCGGACCCGGTTTCTTGCGAATTGTCTTCTTTGCTTCCACAATCCTAGTATAACATATACACAATAAATACGCAACTATATAGCAAAAATGCTCATGAGGCTTTCGCTCTTGATCGAAACCCGGCTCTGGAAGTGCCGGGTTCCTGACGCCGTGCCGGGTTCTTGACGCGCTGACGCTTCCTTCTACTTGTATCGCGGCTATTTGTACCCCGGCAGGAATTCGGCCTCGGCGTCGAACATCTCCAGCGTCATCGCTTTGATCTCGGCGGGGCTGCACACGGCGGCGCAGAGCGGGTCGAGCAGGAGCGAGTGAATGGCCGCTTCTTTGGAACGCTCAATCGCCGCGGTCGCGCCGAGATCATACATCCACATGTTCGAGGCGCAAAGGGCCGCCATCTGCGGCGGCAGTGCCCCGTAGCGGGTAGGATTAATGCCGTTGCCGTCAATCATGCAGGAAACTTCAACAATGCCGCCGGTGGGCAGGTTGGTGATCAGCGTTCCCGTACCGTCCGCCGAGTTCGGGACATTGCCGTGGATGCGGACCGGCGTGTCTTTTTCGCGGGCCTCGATGATCCAGGAGCCGTACTCCCACGACCGCTTTTGTTCCAGCGATTTGTCGCCACTCAGCATCTGCAAACGTGTCTCATCGGCGTTCCTGCGCCACGTCGGCCAGTTGTTCGCGTAAAACGACGTTTCGCCGTCATAGCCTGCCCGCGTGTACTTCTGGATCAAGTCTTCGCGCTTGCGGTAGTACGGCAGGTACTCGGACAGGTGGCCGCTGCTTTCGGTGATGAACGCGCCGAAGTGGAGCATCATGTCTTTGCGGACAATGTCCGTGTTGTCCCGGCCCTCGGCGTCTTCCGGGCCGTACACGTCGCGCTGCGCTTTCTCGAAGAGCAGCGGGTAGAGGTCGCCGCCGTTATGCTGGAGCTTCGTGAACCAAGCCAGGTGGTTGATGCCCGCGCATTCCCAGGTCATGTCGTCGTAGGCAATTCCCGCCCGGCCCGCCAGCAGATGCCCGGTTCCCTGGACGCTGTGACACAGGCCAACGACCGGCAGATACGATGTGCGGGCGGCGGCCAGGCACATCATAGACATTGGGTTGGTGTAGTTCAAAACAAGGGCTTGGGGTGCGTAACGCTCAATGTCTTTTAAGATGTCCAGCCAGACCGGGATCGTCCGCAGCGACTTGAACAGTCCACCGGGTCCAATGGTATCGCCGATGCACTGGCTGACCCCGTACTTTGCCGGGATGTCGTTGTCAAAGCGCACGCAGGCCGTGCCGCTGACTTCAACGCAGCAGATGACGTAGTCGCTGCCGCCCAAAACCTGCGCTCGGTCGGTAGACGATTCGACTTTCCACTCAGACTTACCCGACGTGTCCAGCACTTTTTGGATCAGCCCGTGCATCGTGCGGAGGCGGTCAGCGTCAATGTCTACCAGGGCGATGGTGCCGCCGGCATTGCCGGGGATTTGCAGAACATCGCGCACGAGGGTCGGCGTGAAGCCGGAGCCGGCCCCCATCATCGTGAGCTTGATCGGCCGGCGCATGGTGCCGGCAAGTCCGTTTGCTTCGGCGGATTTGGAATGGGCGGCATGGCCCTCCGCTTTGCCTTCAATTTGCTTATCTTCGGTTTCTTCAATTACATCGTCGGTTGCATTTTCCAGCGTGGCGGTCGCCATAGGTCTTGTTCCTTTCGCGCGGGACGTCTGACAGCCTATTAACGCTGCCTTCTGCAAATTCCTCCGTGCGGCTGGTGGCGCGTTCGGTTTGACAACCAAACAGGATTTAAGATACAATGCTGCTTAGAATGAACTTGGAATAAATGGACTTGGAATACTCGCTTGATTTGCTGTGGGAGCTGCTGGCGCAGGACAGTCCTGCCGGAGATGAAGGGGCGCTTGCGGACTGGCTGCAAGACTGGCTTTTGCGGGAAGCGCCGGATGCCGCTGCCGAGCGTCTCGGCGACTCTTTTGTGATCACGCGCGGCACGGCGCCAAAGGTCGCCGTGTTCGCGCATTTGGACACAACCGGCTGGACTTTGGGCTACGACAAACAGTTAATCCGCATCGGCGGGCCGCAGGGCAAGCCGGGCGACGCCATTCGCCCGGTCCGTCGCCCGGACACCGGCGCCACACTCGCCCGGCGCAAAGACGGCGCATGGAAGGTGAGCGGCAGCCTCGATGCCGCGCCCGGTACCCGCCTTGTCTACGCGGCGGTGCCTGATCTCAAAGACGGCCAGATTACGGCTCCCTATCTCGACAACCGGGCGGGACTTTGGGCTGCGCTCCATGCACTCAAAGCCTGCCCGGAGATTGCGCTGGCGCTCACGGTGCAGGAGGAGACCGGCAGCCTCGGCGCCCGCGTGACCGCTCGCCGCCTGTTCGAGACCCACGGCATCACCCAGGCATTGATCGCGGATTTGACCTGGCATACCAAGCACATCAAGCGCGGCGCAGGCGTCGCCGTCTCGCTGCGGGACAGCAGCGTGCCGCGCTTGAGCTACCTGAACCGCGTGCTGGCGCTGGCCGAAGCCAGCGGTCTTCCGTTCCAGCGCGAGATCGAAGGAAGCGGCGGCTCCGACGGCGCGGGCATTGACCGCAGCGGCGTCCTGATGGACTGGGTGTTTATCGGCGCTCCTGAAAAGGCCCCGCACATGTCCCGCGAGCGTGTCCATGTCGGCGACTTGCAGGGCATGGCGGCAATGCTGGTGTATTTGGTGAACGGATTGACGGAAAATAGGAGTTAGACAAATGACGGTCACGCTGAAGCCAGAGACCGAGGAAAAGTTGCGGCAGATGGCGCAGTGGGAAGGTCAGGACGCGGATACCTTTGCGGAGGCTTTGCTTACAGACGTTTTGGCGGAACGGGAACGGGAATTTGCTGAAGACGTTGCGGCTGCTCAAGAAGGCATAGCGGCCATCAATCAAGGGCGAGTGCGTCCGGCGGCAGAGTTTTTCGCTGAGCATCGGCGGCGGTTTCCCGATCCTGTATTAATTTCTTGATGTTACGCAGCGCTGATGCCCAGGATTTGCCCAGGATTGAAATCCTGGGCTGATTAGCCCTTCGGCTGGTTGTCCTGGCGCAACTGCACCCGACGCGAACAAAAGAATTTGGGTAGAGGAAGAGTCGAATTAGTTATGCTGGATATGAGACAGATACGAACAGAACCCGATGCCGTGAAAGCGCGGCTGGCGGACAGACTCGCCGACCCGGCGGCGATTGATGCCGTGCTGGATGCTGATACCCGCTGGCGGGCGGCGACTGCCGAAGCGGAAGAATTGCAGGCGGAACTCACACGCAGCAGCAAGACAATTCCGCAGCTTATGAAGGAAGGCAGACGGGACGAAGCGGAGGTGCTGAAAGCGTCGCTGCGCGATCTCGGCGACCGGAAAGCCGCGCTCGGCGACGAGGCGAAGCGGCTGGAAGCGGAGCGGGACCATCTGCTGTTTACTCTGCCGAACCTGCCGTCCGCCGACACGCCGCCCGGCCCGGAAGAAAACTTCCAGATGGTGAAGGAGTTCGGCGAAATCAAAAGGTTTGACTTCGCGCCGAAAGCGCACTGGGATTTGGCGACCGATTTAGATTTGATTGACTTCACGCGCGGGGTCAAGCTTTCGGGAAGCGGGTTTGTGCTGTACAAGCATTTGGGGGCGATGCTGGAACGGGCGTTGATACAGTTTATGTTGGATCTGCACCGCACGAAGCACGGCTATACCGAATGGGCGACGCCGTTCTTTTTGTCGCGCGAAAGCGTCTCGGCATCCGCCCATCTGCCGAAGTTCCAGCCGGAGATGTACCACGACGCCGAAGCGGATTTGTTCGCCCTGCCGACTGCCGAACCCGCCCTGGTCAACATTCACCGGGACGAGATTTTAGATGGCCGCGACCTGCCCCTGAACTACATGGCGTATTCTCCGTGCTGGCGGCGGGAAGCGGGCGCATCGGGCAAAGACACGCGCGGGCTGCTCCGGGTGCATCAGTTCGACAAAGTGGAGATGGTCAAGTACACGCTGCCGGAAAACTCTTATTCCGAGCTTGAGACAATGCTCACCGATGCCACCGATGTGCTGGAAGCATTGGGCCTGCCTTACCGGGTGAAGCTGCTGGCGGCGGGCGATATTTCGTTTGCGGCGGCCAAGTGCTACGATGTCGAGATCTACGCGCCCGGCGCGGACCTCTGGCTGGAAGTGTCCTCCTGCTCAAACTGCGAGGATTTCCAGAGCCGCCGAGGCGCTATCCGGTTCCGGCGCGAGCCGGGCGCAAAGCCGGAGTTTCCGCACCTCCTGAACGGCAGCGGAACCGCCCTGCCCCGCCTGATGGCGACGCTGCTGGAAACCTACCAGCAGGCCGACAGCACAGTTTCGGTTCCCCCGGCCCTCGCGCCGTACCTCGGCGGGCGGGCCGTTTTAAGCCGCGAAAGTTAAGTATGCAGTTCACGCATGAAATCACGCTGGCCGCCGATGTTCCCTGGCGGGTGATCTGGGCCGAATGGAACTCTGTTTCTCGCCTGCCGCATCTGCTGTCCCATGTCTGCGCCGCCGTACCGGCGGACGCCGAAGCCACGGCGATCTTTACGGTGCGTTTGGAGGGCCGGGAAGTTGAGTTTGCCGCCCAGCTTACCATGTGTGCCGACCGGACTTTGTGCTGGCAGTCGCTCGGCCCGCACCTGTTGTATGTGCTGTCCCTGCGTTTAGAGAAGCCGAGGCGCGGCTCCGGCATCGAGCTGACATTAACTGTCGCCTACGACCCGCCCGGCTTCCTGCCCGACATTGCCGAATCGCTCGGCCTTTCCCGCCGCTTTAGGCGCGACCTCGAAGCCGACTTCCGCCGCTATGTTTCGGGGCTGGAAGCAAACTGCGTATCGGAACTGGCTTCCATTGATTGAGATCAAGACTGATCTTGTCCTGCGGCGGTTCAAGCAGGGCATTTGGACTGACGGAGGCGGTGAAACCCTTCTTTGCGTCCTCAGCGACGCGCTGGCCGGACAGAATTTCAGCCGGAGTCAGCTTGGTCACGCTGCATTACAGGGACAGGATCTGCGCGGCGCGGACTTTTCAAGAGTCTCAGATTTCAATCCCGGACGAAGACATCGCTCAGACCGCAACCGTGGAACAGCTCGCAGCCTATATCACGCTAAAGACGCGCGAACATGTCGAATAAAAAGGAGCAGCCATGTAGCAGGAAACCCACTGTCCGAAATGCGGAGGCACAATGCGCCAGGGGAAGGTCCGGGACGCCGAGTTCAATTTTTTTGGCGGATGAACTGCCGAAGAACTTTTTCTCAATAGGTCTCGCGTATCTTCAGGCGGCGCGTGCCTGCCTGACCTGCGGCTACTTGGAGCTGTATGTGAACCGAGCGGACCTGGCGAAGATAACTGGGAAGTAGACGCGGTGCGGGGCGAGGCGTACTCGCGCGGGTTTGACAGACCCGGCACACTTGACAGACCCGGCACACTTGACAGACCCGGCACACTTGACAGACCCGGCACACTTGACAGACCCGGCACACTTGACAGACCCGGCACACTTGACAGACCCGGCAAATTTGTGGTATTTCCTAGTATCAATCGCTTGGATTGCAACAAATCTAGTTGCGCTCCGTCCACGTTGCTTACTGCAAGCACTGGACTTTAGTCAGGACAGAGAAAGACGCGCGGAAAACCCCGCGAATGACCACTCTTTTTAGAGGAATTGCCCGCACGATTAACTTAGAAGGTTAAAACACAACATGAACGACAACATGGTGATCAGCGCCGGCACCTACAGCGCTATCTACAATGGCCTTTCACTCGCGGTTGCTGCCATGATGGCAGGAACACTCTTTTTCTTCTTTTCGCGCTCGCAGGTCGGCTTCAAGTACCGCCCCGCGCTTCTGGTCTCGGCTTTGGTCACAGCCATCGCCTGCTACCACTACTTCCGTATCTTCAATAGCTGGGTGGATGCCCACACCGTAGACGCCGCCGGGAACTACGGCCTGTCCAAAGTGGTCTTCAACGATGCCTACCGCTACATGGACTGGATTTTGACCGTTCCGCTGCTTCTCGTGGAACTTGTCGCGGTGCTTGGCCTCTCGAAGATCGAGAGCCGGGGCCTGCTCGCCAAACTCGCCTTTGCCGCGTTTCTGATGATCGCGCTCGGCTATCCGGGTGAACTCATCAAAGACAACACTCCGATCCGAGCGCTGTGGGGCTTCCTGAGCACGATCCCGTTCGTCTACATCCAGTACGTCCTCTTTAAGCAGCTCAGTGAGTCGATCTCGCATCAGCCGGAGACAGTAGCGCCGCTGATTCGGGGCGCACGCCTCTTGATCTTTGCAAGCTGGGGGTTCTACCCGCTGGCTTACATGATCCCGATGCTGGGCAACAAAATCTCGTATCAGTCAAGTGAGCTGGGCGTTCAGATCGGCTACACAATCGCAGACATCATTGCGAAGGTCGGCCTCGGCGTGTTCATCTACTTTATTGCCTCGGCAAAGACTGAAAACGATGCCCGGAGCGGGGTCAGCCCCTTCGAGCCGAATGTCAGCGCCGCCGCAACCCCGGCGTAACTGCCGAAGCATAGCTGCTGAAGAGAATACATGTCGGTCACAGCCGCGCCCTTCACCGGGCGCGGCTTCTTAATGAGACAGGTTCCCCATGACAAAGAAGCCGATCAACATTGTTTTCTGGGTCCTAATTGGAGGAAGTTTCTTTCTCGCAAATTATGCCGCCCAGCATTTCTGGCCGCTTTGGACCATCACGCTGGCCGGAGCCGTCTCGCTAGCTTCGGTAGTCGCCTACATTTTCACGATGCAGTCTCAGTAGACGAATGCTGTATCTTTAACTTTGCCGCGTTGTGTTTGCCGTGTATCTGGGTACTTTAGTGCAGAAGCGTAGCTTCCCCTAGAAAGGACATAAATCTATTATGGGTCTCGACAATTACGCTACCCAGCTTACCACATCGCAGGCATTCGTCCACTACAGCTTGTTCGTCTCCATGTTCGCGCTTGGCGCGGGCTTCGTTTTCTTTTTGGTCGAAAAAGAGAAGATACTCCCCGACTACCGAGGCACAATGGTGACCTCGGCGATCATCTGCGGCGTCGCCGCCGTTGCGTACTATTTTCTGACCAGCCGCTACCAGCCCGATAAGCCGTTCCCGACCGACATCCGCTACATTGACTGGACCGTCACAACCCCGCTTTTGGTGCTGAAGTACCCGGAGATGCTGCGGGTGCGCGGGATCGGCTTTGCGACCAAGCTTATCCTGGCCGACTTGTTTATGATCATCACTGGGTTTATCGGGGAGCTGTCCGGCCATACCGTTGGCGGCCAGTGGGTGCTGAACCCCGGCGGCAGCACCACAGAGCACTACATCTGGGGGACAATCTCAACCCTGGGCTACGCGGTGATCTTGTTTCTGCTGCTGACCGAAGGCAAAAAGCTGGCAGCAACTCAGCCGGAGCCGATCCGAAACGGCATCGCCAAGATGAATGTCTATTTATGGTCTTTATGGGGCGTTTACCCGGTTGTTTACATCGCCGAGGCGCTGTCGGTGAACAATCCTAACATCAACTTAGACTGGTTCAACGTGGCATCAGCGGTGGCGGATGTGGTCAACAAGGTTGGGTTTGCAATTACGGCCTATCTCGCCGTGAAAGCGCTGTCGGGGGACGATCAGAAAAGCGCCGAGCGGCTGCCCGAAAGCGCAGCGGCATCGGTCTAGCGGCATTTTAACAGTCGCGGGGCTGTTTCCGGCGCAGCAAACTCAGCCGGGGCGGGCAGCAGTGCTTCGCCCCACTGGGTTCCCCAGTCTTCATCCCAGTGCTGCCCGCGCTTCTGCCCCCACTGGCGCAGAGCGAGAAGCTGGGCATCGGCGGCGCGGGCGCACTCCGCAGACAGCAGGCGGCGCTCTTCGGGCGCGGCTTCCTGGGGGCAGCCGCGCAGCCGCCGGGCACAGTAGAGGGCCGCCCGAACGGCGGCTAACGCTTCCTGCGTGTCTTCGGCGGGAGATTCCGCTTCTGCGATGACCGCCTTCCAAAGCTCCGCACCGGCTCGCAGGACCCATGCCTCGCGGGCATCTTGATTGTTTTTGGTAAGCATCTGTTGTTTAACGACCGAGCACACTTTTTTGTTCCATTTTCCGCGGGAACGCAAACGTGTTTGAGTTTTGTCTTACCCAGAATTATCGGCAATAAAGCCGGCGGAGCAGAGAGGCAAAAAGCGATCCCGGCAGATGTCTTGGCGGAGGAGCAGAAGATGTTTTGGGAGAAGTGGTGGAACTTTAAGCGGTGGGAACTGTGTGTTCCCGATTATCGTCCTGGTGTCATATGAACTTCGCGACGCTTGTTTGCCTCGGCCTGCTTGCCCTGGCCGCCTCTCCGGCCCTCTGCCGTCCGTCGGCTGACCCGCCCAGACGTCTGCTGCACTGGGCGCAGTTCCCGATCCGGGTTTATCTATCCTCACCAGAGCCAGGACAGGCCGAAGAAGCGCAAGCCGAAGAAGCGCAGACGGTGCTGACGGGCTTTGATGAGTGGACGGCGGCCTCGCACGGCAAAGTGTGCTACCTGCGGGTTTCAGACGCGAGCAAGGCTGATGTCACGGTGCAGCTTGAGCCGGTGCGGTATCTCTCGGCAGGGACGACAGCAGTTGGCGAAACGACGGTTTATTCCAGTGAGGGAATGCTGAAGAAGGCAAGTATTCGGCTGGCGGAGGCGGCGTCGGAGGACTTGCAAGCAGCGGCGGCACATGAGTTCGGACACGCGCTCGGCATCTGCGGCCACAGCGAGGATCCCGGCGACCTAATGTACCCGGTTGAAATTATTCACTTTGAGGCCCCAGACCAAGCGCTGGGAGGAGCCGCGCACACAGTCACAGCGCACGATGTGGAGCTGCTGAAGCCGTGTTATCCCCTACTGCTGGGGAGTGCCGGCAAAAGGCCGTGACTCCCAGAGCGGCTTCCAGTCGTGGAGGCTCGGCATGAGGCGGCTATGGTAGCCCCGGCAGGATAGGGTAAAAAACTCCCAGTCGGAAGCGGCTACGACCCAGCGGCCGCCGCGCCGCTGCCCGCGCAGCCAGCCCCATGCAAGCCAGTCGTACACCCGGCGCCGGCTCAGGCCGCACTGCTGCGCGATTTCCTGCGGCGTGTAGACTTGAGCATCGAAAAGGTTAGACAAAAGCGTGTTCTTGTGTTACAATGCGGATGGAGTGCGTGCAAAGCGCGAAGAGTAAGTTGAAGAGGAGATGGCTCCCTGAGTAGGACTTGAACCTACAACATTTCGGTTAACAGCCGAACGCTCTGCCAATTGAGCTATCAGGGAATAAGGGCCACGAAGATTATAGCCGCTGCCACTTTTTTTGTCAAGAGGGTGCAGCCAGGAATGCACGAGAAATCCTTGAAAGTTACCGAAATTGTTTTTCACGAGCCTCACCAAGTGACGTTGATCGTGGAAATGCTGGAATCCGAGGCGTTTACAACGGAGGGCAGGCCACATATCCCCCGAATCTTGTTTAAGCTGCTGCCCCAAATGGCGACCCAGCACTGCTTTAACGACGAGGGACTATCGTTCCGCAGGGAGGCGCAGGCCACCGAAATCCCGCATCTGTTTGAGCATATCATCATCGAGATCCAGGACCAGGTCCGGCGCGGGATCGGCGTCCCGCTGTCCGGCGAGACCTGCTGGAACTGGACCGTGGACCCGCGCGGCCGGTTTTATGTCACCGTGGACTATGATAATGAGCTGGTCGCGCTCGGCGCGATCCGTTTGGCCGAGAATGTCATCAATACCCTAGACAGCCGGGATGTCGGACGCATTGAGGCGCTGAACATCACCCGCGAAATCAGCCGCCTGCGCGAGATTGCAAAAATCAGCCGCCGCTTCAATTCAGGGACGCGGTCAAGCCAAACCCCCATTGAGATGGGCAGCGAGATTGAGATGGGCAGCGAGATTGAGATGGGCAGCGAGGAGACAGGCGAAAACCTCACGAGCGAAAGCCGGGGAACTGAAGATGCAGAAAAACGCCCGGCATAAACAGCCGGGCGTTTTTTCCGCGTGTTTTGCTTTCCGTGTACTGCGTTTCCGCCGCCTAGCGGCGCAGGAGACTGACAATAGCAAAGATAATGCCGATCACCTGGAACGGGTCAACTTTGCTGGGAGGACTGCCTTGCGCGATAGTGATGTTGTCGCCGGGACGCACCAGGTAGCTTCCCTGAACGCTTGGATTGGTCGCATCCAGCTTGATCGTCTGAGAAGCCTGCGTTTTTGGGTCAACCCGGATAATCTGAATGTTTTTAATCTGGGCGCGGTCGGACAAGCCGCCCGCTTTGCCGATGGCTGAGGCCAAAGTGACCGGCGTGCCGTTCGGCAGCGGGTACTCCGCTGGATTGCGGATGCCCGGCCCGGTAATTGTGTAGGTGGAAGTGATCGGGGCTTCCGGGACAATAATCGTGTCGCCGTCAATCAGCACTGGGTTCACGGCGGTATCGGTCGGGGTCCGGCCGGCGGCCTCCACGTTCAGCGGAACTGTGTTAGTGACGCCGAAATGCTTGAGGACGACCGCCCCGGCGTTTGCGGTGACGGTCAGGCCACCGGCGGTTTGCAGCGCGGAATAAGCCGTCGTCGTGGCCGGGACCTGGAATCGGCCCGGTTTAGCGACCTGACCCTGGACATTGACGTAAATCGGCAGCGCTTCGGCACTGGTGACGGCAATGATGTCGCCGTTCCGCAGAACGGGATTGCCGGCCTCCACTTTGTTGTCCAAAAAAGCTCGGTAGTCAATCGTTTCCAGCGTCTTCGTGTCGCCGCGCGTGATAACCACTTTCGAGAGGTCCGAGTTCAGCGCCGGGACTGCCTGCACCAGAACATCGTTCAGCCGGGCGGTAGAAGGCAGGGTATAACGACGCGGGGCGCTGACAAGACCTGTGACCTCGACGCCGATCCCACCGGCATCGGAGATCGAGACGACGACCTGCGGGGAGACATAGAACTTAGATAGGCCGGTCGCCGCTTCGCCCTGGCTCGCGGACAGGCCCCGGATGGCGGCGGCGGCCTGAGCGGGGGTAAGGCCCTGCACATGCACCTGGTTGATATACAGCATGGTGATGTTGCCGGCGGCATCTACCGTGTAGTCGCCGGTAAGCTGGGCTTCGTTGGCGACAACAATGTGCAGCTTGGCATTTGCATCAATGACGGCTGCCGTCTGGGCGAAGGCAAGCGTCTGGGCGAGCAGCGCAAGGCAAAGCAGGAGAAACAAAGAGCGAACAGTCACTCGAACAGAACGCAGGGGCATGGGTACTACTTCCTCGAAAATCATTGGGTATCAGAGCTTTTGGATGTAAGAGCTTAAAGCAAGAACCATGCCAAAAAGGGACTTGAAGCCGTCGCCTTTGGCGCTCTTGTGTTTGCGGCAATTTAACGTACCATAGACTCGGCGCTTTGTCAAGGAAAATGTGTCTGCCCGCCGCCTTATTCGGCGAGGAGGGCAGGTACGGCAGGAGGTCTCTACTGACCCACGACCAGCAGGGTGAACGAGCCGGGAACGTAGTTGCGGCGGCGTCCTTCTCCCGGCGAGACGGGGTCCGGCGTCGCGGTTACAAGAAAGACACGGTGCGTCTTTGTGTCCACCGCCATTGTTCTCGCCCCGGCCTGGGTGGAAACACTCTGAACCGGCGCATAGATGTTATAGGACTTTGGACCGATCGCGACATTCTGCTGGCGAAGCACCGTCAAGGTCCCGTCCTGGCCGTTTGAGCTGAAGGCAAGCCCCGTGCCGGGATCAAACCCGGCGGCGTCGGGGCCGGCGCCGATCCCGGCGGTGGACTCCACTTTGCCGGCAGCGCCGCTGGAAATGACCATTTTGTTGTTGTCGCAGACCGAGAACAGGCGGCTGGTTTTCGGATCAATCGCCAGCCCCGACGGGCTTTCCTGGGGGGCGACCGGCCAGCGGCTCTTGAGGGTCAGCGCGGACGCATCAATCGCGACGATTTCGCTGGTGCTTTCCAGGTTGTCGTAGACCATGCCCGCGCCGTCTGCCGCCGCAAACTCTGGGCGACCGCCAAGCGGGAGGGTTGCCAGAACTTTTCCGGTCACAGCATCAATCGCGGTCGCATCGTTGCTGCGTCCGTTAAACGTGAACACGCGCTGGGTCTTCGGCTCGTAAACAATGCAGTCCGGCCCGATCCCGCTGCCGAGGGGAACCGTGGTAATCGTTTTGAGCGTCTTGAGATCGAAGATCGTAACAGTGTTATCGCGGCCATTGGACGTGAAGCCCCGGCCCAGCTTCGGCGCGATGGCAATCCCGTGGACGCCGTTTGTATTTGGGATGTCGCCGACCACTTTTTCGCTGTCGGCATCCACGACCATGACATGACTGCCCCGGCTGATATAGAGACGCCGCGCATCCGGGTCCACCAAAAGGTAATCCCAGCCGCCCTCGCCGCCCAGCACGACTTTTTGGAGCAGATGGTAGTTTGGGGTATTTGCGGGTGCAGCCCCGGTCGGAGCGGCGGCCAGCAATACCAGCGCGGCCACTGGAAGCAAAGAGGATTTGATGTTCAAAGACTTGATATTCGAAGACTTGATATTCAAAGACTTGATGTTCAGGATATTCATAGGCTCAGTATACCTAATTTACCCCTCCACTTAGTTCCCGTCCGGGAACCCTTTTCCCTCCCGGCGCGTCTACAAACTGAGGAAACCACCATCGCTGGAAAGATACTAGTCGTTGAAGATGACCGGGCCATTGTCCAATCCCTGCTGCGCCTGCTGGCACGGGACGGGTACTACGTCCACGCTGTTTCCACGGGCGAGGATGCCGCCGCGCACCTGGCCGAGGACCCCGCTTACGATTTAGCCCTGCTGGACGTTGCCTTGCCGGGCATGGACGGCTTCCACTGCTGCCGCGCCCTGCGCCAGATGGGCTGGCGCAAGCCGGTGCTGATGCTGACGGGCCGGAGCAGCGGCACGGACAAGATCAACGGCCTGCACGCCGGGGCCGACGACTATATCACTAAGCCGTTCGACCCGCATGAGCTGCTGGCCCGTGTCCAGGCCCATCTGCGCCGCGCCCGCGAGTACGCCGTGCCTGAAGACGAGGCCGCTGAGATCCCTCTCGGCGCGGGCCGCGTTTTGAACCTCCGCAGCCGGGACGCCGTGGTGGAAGGCGCTCCCGCCCGCCTCACCGACCGCGAGTACGAGGTCCTGCTGCTGCTGGCCCGCCAGCGCGGCACGGCGCTGGACAAGACGTGGCTGTTCCAGCAGGTGTGGGGCAATGCACCCGAAGAAGGCATCAAAGCCCTCGCTGTCTACATCCGCCGCCTCCGCCGCAAGATAGAAGCCGACGAAGACAATCCCGTTTGCATTTTGACCGTGCGCGGCTTCGGGTACAAATTGGCGGGAGAGTAAAGATCAATGGCTGAAGTTCATCTGCGCCGAATTAACAGTGAGAATGTTTTTGAGTGCGTGGCTCTGCAAGTGGAAGACGAACAAAACCAGTTTATCGCGTCTAACGCCAAATCGCTGGCGCAGGCAAGCGTCAACCCGGCGCTGGTTCCGCTGGCGATTTACGACTGCGCCGCGCGGGGCTTTGAGTTTTCGCCGCCGGTGCCGATGGTTGGGTTCACGCTGTACGAGCTGGCCGCTGGGGTCGGCTTCATCCTGCGACTGATGATAGATCGGCAGCATCAGGGCAAAGGCTACGGCAAGGCTGCCATGCGCGAGGTCATCCGCCGCCTGCGCCTGACCCCGGAAGTGGAAATGATCGCGACCAGCTACAAGCGCGGCAACACCGCCGCCGCGCGTCTGTACCAGAGCTTGGGCTTTGTGCCGTGGGAGATTTCCTACGCAAACGATGACCCGAACGAGGTCTATGTGCGGCTGGCAGAATAACCTGTGATGCTTGAACATGATTACGAAGTCCGCGAATACGAAGTCCGCGAATACGAAGTCCGCGAATACGAAGTCCGCGAAGCAGTTTCCACAGAAATGTGTCGCCTGCTGGACATCGCGCAGGCCGCGCAGGATAAACTGACGTGCGAGGGCAGCGTCCAGCAAATTGCCAGCTATACCGCGCAGAACGTCGCTGAACGGACTGAGGGCGGCGAGCTGTTTGTTCTGGAGGTTGCCGGCAGCGTCCTCGGCAGTGCGTTTGTCGAGCCGGTAACGCCGCAGCGGTTTCCGCAGATTGCCGGGTGGGAAGCGGTTCCCGGCGACTGCGCTGCGTGGTTCCTCTACGGCCTTGTTATCCACCCGGCGCATCAGGGCCGGCAGTGGGGCCGGGTTCTGCTCCACGGCATCTGCCGGCAGGAGGAGCTTGCTCCGCCGGCAGTTCTGCTTTTGGACTGCTGGGCGTGCAATGCCAAGCTGTGCCGATTTTACGCTAATGCCGGGTTTGAGTTGCACGGCGTATTTCCCGAAGAAGACTACACAGTTGCCGTGTTTCGCCGAGAATTGTGAAGAAGCCCCAATCAAGCATTGATTGGGGCTTGTGACAGAAAATCGCGGACGCTGCTGTTACTCAGCGACCCACTGAGACTCAGCTTCGGCGGCGGTCATGTTCAGGGTCACGAACTCGCCGATGGACATGATGGCGGAAACGGGCAGGAAATGATGCTTGCCATCCGCCTGCGAGTCGTGATGGGTCAGCTTGATGCGTTCGCCGTCCAAGTGGTCTACGATGCCAATATGCTTGCTGTCCGTGCCGACAACTTCCATATGCTCTTTGATCTGGGATTGAATTTCTGCGGTGTCCATAGATGTTCTCCTGCGAAGTGGGGATTGAGTGATGCTGACAGGGCCACTTTACCCACCGGCGGCGCACTTGAACCCAGGAACTTTTCGCCCTCTTTTGGGTGTTCTATTCGTAACAGCATTGAGGAAACGGAGAATTCGAAATGGCACAATTTGAGAAGGCGACGTTCGGCGCGGGCTGCTTTTGGGGCGTCGAAGCGGCGTTCCGGCAGATCCCCGGCGTGCAGTCCACGGCGGTCGGCTACGAAGGTGGAACACTGACGAACCCGACGTACCGCGATGTCTGTACGGACACGACCGGCCACGCGGAAGTGGTAGAAGTGACGTTTGACCCGGCGCAGGTCTCTTACGAGACCCTGCTGAACGTTTTCTGGGATAACCACAACCCGACGACCTTGAACTACCAGGGGCCGGACCACGGCACCCAGTACCGCTCGGCGATCTTTACGCATTCGCCGGAGCAAGCAGCGACTGCCGAAGCCTCAAAGGCCGCGCAGGATAAGAGCGGGCGCTTCAAGCGGCCTATCGTGACCGAGATCGTCCCGGCGCAGACGTTCTATATCGCCGAGGATTACCACCAGCAGTATCTGGAGAAGCGCGGCCTGTCGAGCTGCCATATCTAAGAACCCCTCCCGCTCGTCCCTCGCTCCCTCCCCTGTTAGGGAAGGGCTAAAGATGAACCAGAACGTAAAAGCCCTAGCCTGTTGTCAAAAGGCTAGGGCTTATGTGTTCTTATGGCCCTCCCCTAACAGGGGAGGGAGCGAGGGACGAGCGGGAGGGGTCATAACACCCGTGTCCGCTTCGACAGTGCCTTGCGCGTTTGGAGTGCGGGCAGGTTTTCCCGGACAAACGCATTTTCCACCAGTCGGAAGAACGCTTCCCGCTCTGGGCCGCGCACAATCGCCCGTTCATGGGCTTCGGCGAGTGCAATCGGATACCCCTGCCCTTTTCGGGCCTGATCGAAGCACAGACGGTGGACCTGTTCGGTCAAGTCGGCGTCTTCGGCGACCCACGCCGGGATTTCGACGCGGGCGATCTCCGGCCCCGCGTTCAGGTAGAAGAACGCAACTTTTTGATCGTCGGGGTACAGCTTGAGGCTGGGGTTGGCGCTGCCGAAGACCGGCGAGCGGTCGCCGGGATTTGTTAAAAGACGGGCGAAAAGCTGAACGTCGGTGAGCGACGCCAGCTCGGCGCAGACGTCTTTGGCGGCATGAGAACAGCCCGGCTCGCAGAGGGTGAGGCGCAGGGCGCCGACCACGTCGCGGTGCGCGGGCCGGCTGACATAGCCTGCGACCGGCGTGTTGTGCGCCTGCCCGGCGGCCAGCATCTCGCAGAAGCCGTCAATGATGCGTTTCTGCTCCGCTTCCGACTCTCCCTGCGGTGTCCAAACAATCAGTGGGTCGTCCACCAGCGCAATCGCGTCCCGGCCTTGATGCGTCTCAATCAGCGCCGCCAGGGCCGCGCTTTCCGCCAGCAGGCGGCGGTTGGCGACAATTTTATCCGACAGCGGCACCGGGTCGCCGCCGTCTTCGGTTTGGTACAGGTCTTCTTCCCGGTAGTGCAGGGTCGCGGTCGATTCCAGGGTCGGACGCTCCCCAGTCCCATAATGCAGCGCGATCTGGCCGACATTGATCAAATAGCACGGTGCGACCGCGTGCCGGTCCAGCGGGATTTGGGAGCCGTCGGTTGCAAGCGCCGTGTAGATTTCCGGCCTGCCCTCCGGCAGCGGAACCGTTGCCGACGGCGGCACGTCCCGGCAGTCGGCGGCGAGAAACGGCGGCTTCGGCAGAGACTCCCGCTGCGCCCGCGTCGCCGCCCAGGCGTCCGGGTCAAGCGTCGCCTGCGCCAGCGCCGTTCGCATCTGGGCGGCGGTTTTGTCGCCGCGTTTTCGGGCTTCCGCCCCCATCTTCTGAATGTCGCCAATCACCTGCGCGAGTTCCAGCATTGCGTGTTACCTCAACCGAGAAGCGAGGGAGTTTACTCACTCGCTGCCATCGCCATTTTCTTTTGTGCCGTTCGGAGAGACCATCAGCTTGATCTGGTCCACGCGGCGGCCATCAGTCTTTTCCACCGCGAACTCCAAGTTCTCGTAGCGGACCGATTCGCCGGCGGCGGGCTGGCGTCCGAATTGGCCGAATACAAACCCGCCGATGGTGTCGAAATCGTCATGCGGCAGGTCTAAATCCAGCAGATCGTTGAGATCGTCAATCGCCATGCGGGCGTCTACGCGGTAGACATTCGGCGCGAGCGTCTGAAACTGGGCGTCTTCCCGGTCGTATTCATCCTGAATTTCGCCGACCAATTCTTCCAGCAAGTCTTCGACCGTCACCAGCCCTGCTGTGCCGCCATACTCGTCCTGAATAATCGCCATTTGGACACTCGACCGCCGGAACTCATCCAGCAGGTCGTCAATGCGCCGGTTTTCCGGAATGACCAGCGGCAGACGCATCAGCGGACGCAGATCGAGCGCCCGCTCCCCGCGAGCGAGGGCCGGCAGCAAATCTTTGGCGTGGACAATGCCGACGACGTTATCCACACTGCTCTCGTAGACAGGAATGCGCGAGTGGCCGCTATCCACGATGAGTTCCAGGAGCGCGGGCAAGCCCGCCCCGGCGTCCACCGCTTTAATGTCAATGCGCGGGGTCATCACCTGCCGGACATCCGTATCGCCGAACGAGATGACGTTTCGGATGATCTCTTTTTCGTCTTCTTCGATTGCTCCCGATTGGGCGCTGGCTTCAAGTGTCGCTCGCAGCTCTTCTTCCGTGATCATCGGCGCGGCGAATGTCGCAGTCAGGCCGAATGGGCGCACAAGCAGGTTTGAGACGCCGAGCGCAAACGAGGCCAAAGGGGTCAGCAGCAGCATAAACCAACGCAAGGGCCTCGCGATGCGAAGCGCCGTTTCTTCGGGACGGCGCAGGGCAATGGAGCGCGGGACAATCTCGCCGACCACAATCGTAAACAGCGCGAACAGCAGGGTTAGCCCAATAACAGCGAAGCGCACGGGATGCACCGACACGCGCGTTGGGACCCGGTGCGCCCAGTCAGGAGCCAGCACCGCCGCCCCGATGGCGGCAGCCGCAAACGCCGCCAGCGTGATCCCGACCTGGACAGTCGCGACCACGCGGGTCGGCTGCCGGAGAAGCTGCTGCGCGGAGGCCGCCGCCCCGGCCTCCGGTCCGCCTTCGTCCATCAGGTCCTGCAAGCGGGCATTGCGGGCCGAAGACAGCGCTGTTTCCGCCAGCGTAAAGAACGCATTCAGAAACGTCAGCAGAATCAGGCCGAGGAGCGCGTAACTATGAGAAGGCTGCATGAGCGTTATCAGCGAGGGCTAGTGAACCGGGAAAAGATGCACAAAGTAGATGCCGCAGGTGAACAAAATCCCCAGCAGGCCGCCAAGAACGACTTCCTGCAGCGTGTGTATCTTTCCCTCTACCCGGCTTTGCGCCACTAGAAACGCCAGCAGCAATGCCAAAATCCCCGTGAAGTAGTCCATCGCCCGGTAAATCAGTGTAGACGCGAGAAAGAACGACACCGCTGAATGCCCGCTGACAATCCCGCCTGACAGAATAGACCCCTTTTGCCCCAGCACTTTCGAGATCAAAACAATCACCAGCACCAGCACAACGACTGTCAGGATGACCGTCACCGGCAGCGGGTCATGCTTGATTTCGAGGTGAAGCGGGGTCAGTTTGTTGGAGCCGAAAAACAAAATCCCGCCGACAATCGCCGCCGTGATGCTTGCAATCAGCACCGCCCCCGCCGCAATGTCTTTGGCAAGCTTCGCGAGAGGATGGTACGCCTGCGTCACCATGTCCACGACGCTTTCAATCGCCGTATTCATCATCTCGGCCACCAGAACGCCGGACATGACAATGAACAGCACGGCCATTTCCACCCGCGACAGCCGCAGGAGCAGCGCAATCAGCAGCACCAGCACGACCGTGAAGAAGTGAAACCGCATGTGCTTCTGGGTGCGAAACACATGGGCGATGCCTTCCACCGCGTAGCGGAACGAGTCTAAATGGTTTTTCGGTCTCGGTACTTGGCGCATAGATAACTAAAAGAAGCCAATTTGTCGGGAGTAGGACCTGCCCCTACCCTCCTCATCTTTCCCGTGAACTTGAAGCAAAAACCGTGCGTTTTAACGCATGGTCTTTACTTGGTCCTGCTTCCATTTCGTAACATGTACAAGAACAATGGAAGCAAGGCGCTAGGTAGACCAATAGCCATACCGATAATATAGTGCCAATCGGTGAAAGGCGGATCTTTGACGACAAGCCTTGCCAAATAGCCAATGAAAAGGATCAGTCCAGTGGAGACTAGCCACCACAAACCTATCCAATAACGCTGTAACAGCTTTTTCATGCATTCCTCCCGGCAACCGGAACTGGCACTACTTCAAGAAGCCTCTTGTGGCTCTTCCACAAAAAACGGGTGCGTTCCCGCGCCCAGAACAGCAATGCCGCACTCGATTAACACCGCTCCAGTACGGCGCTGCATCTCCCACGCGCCGGCGGCAGTTTCGTCGTCGTAGCCGAGCAGGTGCAGGAGGCCATGAATGCCGAGCAGGGCGATCTCGCTTTCCAAAGGCCAGCCGGCGGCTTCGGCCTGACGGGCGGCGGTCGGCAGGGAAATGACGATGTCACCTAAGATGTCGGCGTCTTCCTGGGCGAACGACAGCACATCGGTGGGTCTATCTTTGCCCCGGTACTCGGCGTTTAGTGTTTGGATGAACGGGTCATCGCAGAGAACGACGCTGATTTCTGGATCGCTTGTCACAGCTTCATGCCGCAAGAGAGCCGCCAGAGGGCCGGTCAAGATCGCTTGGGCGCTCGGAAGCGGCGGCGATTCGGTTTGGAAGTGGATCAAGAGTGGCATTGGCGGGTGCAGGCAGAGTCAAGTCAGTGGGCTTCTTGGCAGCGTCTTTCGCGTCCGGGTAATCAATGCGTGAATGCAGCATCCCGGACAGAAGGCGCACAAATGCCTCGCGGATGCCGCGCAGGTCGCGCTGGGTCAGGTCGCAATCGTCAAGCTGGCCGTCGGCGAGCTGGGCATTAACAATTTTCGAGACTAAGTCTTCGATGCGGCCTAAAGTCGGCTTTTCGAGGGTACGGGACGCCGCTTCCACACTGTCTGCCAGCATCAGAATGGCGGTCTCACGGCTCTGGGGCTTCGGACCGGCGTAGCGAAACTGCTGCTCTAGGACAGGTGCGGCCTCGCTCCCGTCCCCGGCGCACTGCTGATGGTAGAAGTAGCGAATCAGACTTGTGCCGTGATGCTCGGTAATAAACGCCTTGATGATCGGCGGCAGCTTTTCGCGCTCGGCGATCTCTAGGCCCTCACGGACATGGGCGGTAACGACGAGCGCCGACAGCGAGGGGTTCAAACGCTCGTGGGCGTTGTCGCCGCCGGCTTGGTTCTCCACAAAGAACTGCGCCCGCTGGATTTTACCGAGATCGTGGTACAGAGCGCCGACGCGGCAAAGAAGCGCATCGGCTCCGATAGCCTCTGCCGCCGTGACAGCTAAATTTCCTACTAAAATGGAATGCGTGTAAGTGCCGGGGGCCAGCTCGCAGAAGCGTTTCAGCAGTGGCCGGTTGGGGTCGGAAAGCTCCAGCAGGCCCAGCGGGGTCGTGATGCCGAAAACGCGCTCAAAGAAGGCCGCGCTGACGCCGAACAGGGCCACCGCCAAGAGGCCGGAGAAGAACGCCCACACCACCGACTGGCCTATGTCCGGGCGGGTATCCCCCTGAAGCTGACCAACCAAGAGGCTCAGAATGACGTTCGCGCCGCAAAGCAAGACGCCCGCCCGCAGAACGTCGGTCCGGCTTCTGAGGTCCGAAACAGCATAGATTGCGACCCACGCCGACAGCAGTGTCAGCACCGAGAAGCGCAGATCGTTGCCGAGAACCACCCCGGACTGGGCCGCGAGAAGCGCGGTGACAAGCAGGGCGACGCGCGGCTTAATCAGCGCGGCAATCAGCATTCCCGTTGCTCCTACCCAGAGCATCCCGACATAGCCGAACTGGGACGACGACAGCCGAACGCCGAGCATCGCGCTGCCGAGGCGCAGTCCTAACACGCCGAGGGCAACCAGCAGGGCCAGGAGAAAAAGAGTTTTTGTGGAAGCAAAAAGCTTCGCGTGTTCCCGTGCCAGCCAGAAGCAGACCAGGCCGACCATAAACGCGACGAGACCGACAATGCTTAGGACGGTGCCGGGGTCGAGGCGCGGGTTTTGCAGGCCGAGCGCCCGAAGCTTTGCAATCGTGCCGGGGGTGACGAGCTGGCCGGTGCGGACAACGATATCCCCGGCAAAGATTTGGTTGTAAACAGGAGCGACCAGACGCTCCGCGCCGACCACCGCACCGGCGGTTTTGTTCTTGTCGAACAATCGGTTCGGCTGAACGACCGTGCGGGCAATCGCAAGTGTTGCCGGGAGATGGGTACGGGGTAGAAGTGACGCCGACAGCTTGGCGGAGACTTCGGCTTTGGCTTCGGCGAGGTCGGTGGGATGATCGTCGCGGATCTCCCGGTCCATCGCCTCATGGACAGCCTGGTGGGTCAGCCGCTCGGCCTGGTCTAAATGGTAGGCCCCGCCGCGCGGGTTGACCAGGGGGGCAAGGTCGCTGGGAGCGACCAGCAGGCCGACTTCCCGGCGCAGGTCCTGCGCGGAGTGCAAGGGGTCTACGCCCGCAAGCTGGTCCCGGCGCAGGCGCCGGTAGGCATCGGTGATGGTCTCGTCGGCCTCGGATGCGGCGTGGGCCGAGCTATAGACGGGTTCCACGCGGGCGGCAGCGGCAGCTTTAAGTGAGTTCGTTGCGCTGTCATCCAAGTAGCGAACGGTGCGGAGGGCGCGGACATCCTGACCGCTGATTTCGCCGGCCCGGAGCGCGACTTTATCCGGCAGCAGGTGCAGGGACAGAAGCGCCGACAGCACGGCGATGGTGCCGAGTAGAAGCGCAGCCCGCGCCCAGCTTAGTTCGGCCAGCCAGGCCCGGAGGGGAAGCAGACGCCAAAACGGGCCGGGCCAGCGGCTGTCTTTCGTGCGCGGCTTGCGGCGGCGCGGCAGACGGCCCAGCGATTTGGAGAACGATGAAGTTAAAGCAGAAGGGTCTCGTGCCATAGGGCAGAGGGAACAAACACGCAGAGTGGACAAAAGACAGGGAAATACGAGCGGGATTCTACTACAAAAGGAAGAAGACGCACGTTCCCGCCTGTCACGGGAAAGTGCGCCGATCAAATTACGCAAAAAGGGCTACTTGTTGAGACCTTCTTTTTCTTCATTCCGCTTCATCTTGCGAATTGCGGCGGCTTTCGCCTTGCGGTTTTTGTCGCTCGGCTTCTCGTAATGCTCATGCTCCCGCGCTTCTTTCAAGATGCCGGTCTGCTGAAGCTGCTTCTTGAAGCGCTTCAATGCACTGTCAAGCGACTCATTGGGCCGAACCTGGATCTGGGTCAACTGTCTCCACCCCCCCGCCATTAAAACTGTGCCTTGGTACTTGCCGTAACCAGGAACACCGGAGTATACCACGCTGTCAAAGTTCCTGTCAAGTTTTGGCAGCCCTTACCAAGTCAGCACGTTCAAGGCAATGACGAACACGATCACGACGGCGGCCAGCACAGCGGGACGCTCGTACCACGGAAGATGCGAGTCGGGCTGCGGGCGCGGCGTTTCCGAATACACATAGCCAACCAAGTCAGCGGCAGGGCGCGGCGTCGTGAAGAGGCTGATGAGGAGCGTTGCGGCGGCGCCCGCCGTAAATGCGACAATCGCCCGCGTGAAGTTGCCCGCCTGCGGGGTCGCGTAATGCAGAACGCCGTGGTCGCTCAGGACATAATGGACCGCCGCCGCCCCCGTGCCGATCAAAAGCCCAAAGAACGCGCCCCAGGGCGTCGTCTTTTTCCAGAACATGCCCAGCAGAAACGTCCCCAGAAGCGGCGCGTTGACGAACCCAAATACGGCCTGGGCGAAGTCCATAATCGAAGGCGCTTTTGAGACTAGATACGCCGCGCCGATAGACGCCAGGATACCGAAAACGGTCGCCGCCCGCCCGACGTTTAAGTAGTGCTTGTCATCTCTGTTCTTGACGAAGTAGGCTTGGTACAGGTCGTAGGTGAAGACCGTGTTAAACGCCGTCGTGTTGCCGGCCATGCCGGACATGAACGACGCCATCATCGCGGTTAGTCCTAAACCAAGTAGGCCCGGCCCATAGAAGCGGCCCATCAGCAGCGGCAGGGCGTTATTGTAGCCCAGGGCGATGTTGCCCTTTTCGCCGAGGTGCGGGATGACCGCGAGGGCAATCAGCCCCGGCAGAACGGTCAGCAGCGGGAACAAGGCTTTCGGGAACGCGGCGATCAGCGGCGCCCGCTGGGCGGCATTAACATCTTTTGCGGCTAAAGCCCGCTGAATGATCAGAAAATCCGTACACCAGTAGCCGGGGCCGAGGATGACGCCGAGGCCCATCACAAGCACAGGCCAGGTGATGTGCATCGGGTTTGACGCCGCGTGGCCTGTTCCCGCCCAGACATGCCGGTCCGGCGGGGGCAAATGGGCCAGCAGGGCATGGGCGCCGCCGACCGCGTGCAGCCCGATAAAGGCTAGCGGGGACAACCCTGCTAAAATCAGAAAGAACTGCAAGACTTCGTTGTAGATGGACGAAGTCAAGCCGCCCAGGAGCGTGTAGGCCAGGACAATCCCCGCCGCCAGCCAGATGGTCACGCTGATGTTCCAGCCGAGCAGGTCATGGAAAATCAAGCCCATGCTGTACATCGAAACGCCGGAGAAGATGAGTGTGCTGACCGCGAACGTCAGCGCGTTCACAGCCCGCGTCGGTTCATTGTAGCGCTTTTGCAGGTACTCCGGGACCGAGCGGATCTTGGAGTTGTAATAGAACGGCATCATCACGACGCCGAGAAATAGCATACCGGGGATCGCGCCGAGCCAGTAGAAGTGGCAGGCCATCAGCCCGTATTCGGCGGCCTGCCCGGAGAATCCAAGCAGCTCAAACGCACCGAGATTGGCGGACATCAGCGCCAGCCCCGCAATCCAGGCCGGCAGGGAGCGGCCCGACTCAAAAAAGTCTTTGCTGCTTTTCGTCCGGCGGCTGACATACGCCCCGATGCCGAGAACGACAACAAAGTACGCGATGATAATCAGGTAGTCAATCGGCTGTGCGGTCAGGAGCTTCAAGAGGCTGTGTTTCTAAGCGTCTCTTTGGGAAGACGCACGCGATGACTGTCCGGCTTGTATGCCAAGATTTCGGGCAAGTATACCCGCTTCTGCTGCCGTTTAGAACCCGGCCCTGACGCACTGGGTCCTAAGACCAATCAGAGACTAAAAAGCGTCTGCCTTCCTGCGCCAAAGAGTATATAATGCCGCGCCGAAGTGGAACCGAGGAAGGATGCTTTAGCTTCTCTCATGCCCGCCCCCACGCAAAAGAGTCATCCTGCCCTTGACACAGCCCAAAAACGCCGGTATAATGTCAGCACTTCGCTTCCTAGCCTCCTCCTCCATCGGGACCCGAAGTATGATGGCTCCTGCCGCTCACAGAGGGTTAATAATGGACAGTTGGCGCAGTGGTAGCGCACTTCGTTGACGTCGAAGGGATTGCGAGCCCACAGGTCACACTGTTTGTTCTTCCCTTTTTTCTTCTCCGAGTTGATGGCGATTTACTCAGAAAGAGAAGCAACTACTGTCAAGAGTAGTCTCAAAAATTGATTTTCTTCCGCCTCCTAGACTCAACTTTAGGAGACAAATTGAAAAAAACAGCACTTCGTTCCGGTATCGTGCCGCCCCCCAGGCCTAGCTCTAACTTATCCCTTTCGGACCTCATGTTCCACGCCCAGAGCTGGCTCTATGACGGGGAAGCGCGTCAGCACTCTTCCCAAATTATTTCTGTTCGGCGACATGTCCTCGACAAACTGCACTGGCTCCTGGTCAAGCGCGGGTACACCGCCTGCGGCACCCAAGAAATTCGCGCATTCCTAGCCTACACCAGCAGCGGGCACTTAGAACCCGGTGGCCGCTGGGGGAACCCGCACCTGACCCAGCCGGTCCGCCCACGCACGGTCAAGGACTACCATGCCCACCTCCGCACGTTCTTCCGCTGGCTGATCGCCCAGCGCGTCCTCGCTGAGTCCCCGATGGAGATGATCGCCGCCCCGGTCTCACGGGCCGACCAGATTCAGCCGTTTTCGGAGGCGCAGGTGAACGCTCTACTGGCTGCCGCACGCAGGTCTCGGCACCCGCTCCGCGACGAGGCCATCATGCTGTTTCTGCTGGATACCGGCGTCCGGGCGTCGGAGCTGTGTGGCCTCCGCCAGAAGGACGTGGACTTGCAGGAGCAGCGCTGCGTCGTTCTGGGGAAGGGCAACAAGCACCGAGTTTCCCACTTCGGGCGCGACACCCGCCGGGCGCTGTTCAACTATTTACGCGATGAGGTTAAGGACCCCGACGCGGCCCTGTTCCGCTCCGACAGGGGCGAAACAGCGGGCGAGGCACTGACCCGCTGGGGTTTGCGCCAGATCATCGAGCGAGCTGGACAGGCGGCCAAGATCGAAGCCACCCGCTGCTCGCCGCACACATTCCGGCACACGATGGCCGTGACTTGGCTCAGGAATGGCGGTCAGGTCTTCGCCCTCAAAGAGCTGCTCGGCCATACGGACCTTAAGATGACTAACCGCTACGTCGCGCTGGCCCAGGCGGACGTAGCTAATCAGCACCGGCGGTTCAGCCCAGCGGACAGCCTCAAGAAACGCTGAAACACCATCCGGCTGAGAATAAGCGCCGCTGCGAAGTTCGTAGCGGCGCTTATTATTTTGTCTTTCTATTTTGTCTCGGTTCAGTCATAATTGTAGCATGGACAAACATGCAACACCCACAGAGACTGGGCAGCGGGAGACGGAATATTGTGACTGTTTCCGCCTAACAGAAGTGCTTCGGAGCGGCGATGAGATGCCGAGTCACATCTGCGACCTCACCATGAGGCGCTCCTGTCTGAACTGGCTTCAAGAAGAGTTGCTGGTGACGCCAAACCTCTCGAACTTTGCAGTTCGCTTCCCGGTTACGTTCCCCGTTGGGAACGGCCTTTATGCCCGCTGTTCGAGTTTCCGGGACTGGCCTTACTCTGTTGTCGGCGTTATGGCACGTTCAGCAGTATTTCTTGTTGTCCGACAGTGGGTAGAACAGCCGCCAGAGACCGAACTCGCAGCACTGATCAAGACAAAATCCCCCTGGAACTCGGCGTGGGAAATGGCGAACATGGATATACGTCAACGATATCAGGAGATTTTACGGGAGGAGAGAACAGAAGCTGTATTTCCCCTACTCCGACACGACGCCCCCGCTGCCTATGACTTGGAACGTGATATGATAGCCCAGGCCCAAGATTGCCTTGCTCTGCTGGGTCTGCCGTCTACCCCAGGCACCGCTGAGTATCTGCTGTCAAAACTTCCAGGGTGTCCTTTCGGCAAAACTCCCATCGGACCCACGCGCGGCGTCATCGTCACCTCCTACGGCCTCGGCGGCTACTGGCGTGAGCATGTCTATAAAGATGAGTTCCGCGATCATGTCAGTTTCAATGGGGATATGTGCTATCAGATCGGAGGGTCAGCAACATGGGCGGTTGACTCGCTTATGGTATCTGCTGTTCGGCAAGGCAGAAAACACACAAAATCGTGGGCGAGGCACGCCAGCGACAAAGACGGTATCGCTCGAAAAGGTGACAAGCGTGCCCTGAATAAGCGTCAACAGCCAGTCGAAAAGGGCTGGAATGAGTGATTCAAAAAACAAAATCGAAAAAACCTGTTCAAATCGTCCGTTTTGATTTCCATGTTTTTCAAGCGGATTGTATTATCTCCTCGTCGCATGACCGAGGAGATTTTTTTATGTCACCTAAATCGAAGGCATAGTCAAAGTGAGGATGACGCGAAGTGACACCACCAATCTGTGCGCGTGAGGCAGCAGGTCTGACCTTAGAGGAAGCCGCGCTGCGAGCGCGTATTAGCACAAATTATTTGATGCGGGTGGAGAGGCACGGCGGCGCATCCTATTCCCTGGCCCAGCGGCTGTGCGTCATCTACGGATGTTCGCTCAATATATTTCTATTCACCGGAGGCCAAAGAAAATCAACGACAACTCTTGACACTGCTCCAAGCCGAAATCGCCGTCGGCGGCAGGGCGAACATAAGGGTCCCATTATGGACACACAAGAGGCTATTGCCGCAGGCAGTCACCTTAATGACACATAAGAACAATACGCGAGCCATGCGCCTCTTTTTAGAGGGGGCACGAAGCAACAAACCTACTCTTCCCATACGGGAGCGGTCGTCCCGCAGAATGGCCGGCGGCACGACAGAAAGGCAGCCATGAAAAACGACAACAAAACGAGGTACTTGAAGTGCCTCCAAACCAATCCGCTTCGCGTTCTACAGTTCCACGATTTTGCTGAGGTCGAGAGCGGATATGGCTTTTCCCTCTACCGGGGCGTCTTTATCGGCTGGGATGAGGACTACGATCCGCGCATCCTGCGGCTAGTGGATGAAATGCTCGAAGTGGACCGCCACGGCCTGATCGGCGTGATGGAGACCAAAGGCAATCTGTTCCTGTTGTGGAAGAACCTTATCCCGCATTGTTACGGCGAGGGCAAGCAGATCGAGCTGCTGAGAGACGTGTGGAGCATCCAGTTCTCTGAGAATCTGGACCAGGACACCGACACGCACTAGGAGAATGCCATGAACGAGTACCACAACAACGGCCATCTCAACAATGGCTATGCCGAAAACGGCCACGCGAAGAGGGCTGGGAACCTCGACGACGTTGGGGACTATAACATCGAGAGCTACGGCATGACCGACTGCACCCTGAACGGGGAGGCGGCGGACGCGGGGCGGGCATACGGGCCTGCCCCCCTGGACACAACGACGCGCCTGCTGCTGGATGCCGCTGGTGCGGGTCATCTGGGGCGTGTGGAAGCAACGATCAAGCTGGGAGCAGCGCTGAACGCACAGGACGAGCAGGGAAAAACCGCGCTTATGGCCGCTGCGGGGGCCGGACACACGGCGGTTGCCGCGCTGCTGCTGGAACAGGGCGCATCGGTCTTCCCGAAGGACGTTCTGGACCGTAATGCGCTGGACGCAGCCCTGCCGCACGGCCTGCTAATGGTACGCCTGCTGACAGCACACGGAGCTGACGTGGACGAGCCGGACGACGAAGGCTGCACGCGCCTGATTGGGGTCTGTGCCCACGGCGGGGCCGAGCGGACCCTCATGCTGCTGGACGCTGGGGCAGACATCAACTACTCCCGCTACATCCACGACACACCCCTGACCGCTGCCGTGGGCAGCGGGGACATGGACAAGGTTCGGCTGCTGCTGGATCGGGGCGCGGACATCCACGGTCAGAGCTACGGTGGCAACACGCCGCTCATCGAGGCGGCCCGCACCGGCCAGAGCGACATGCTTGGCCTGCTGCTGGGCTGCGGGGCCGACGTGAACAGTCGGGGCGGCTCCGGCCACACCGCACTCATGGCGGCAGCGCTGGGCGGCCACGAACGCACCGCTAGGTTCCTACTGGGTCACAGCGCGAACCCCGAAGCAACCGACGCGGACGGATGGACGGCGGCGGATTTGGCTGCGCGTGAGAGTCAGGTAGACGACGCCGAGGCAGCCCGGACCTATGCCGACACTGCTGCTCTTCTTCGGGACCAGAAAGGAGGCGGACGCCATGATGCTTAATACAAAAACACCGGACACGAAGATACCGGATTTGAGGATGCCTGCCGAAGAAGCAACCGAAAAAACTGGCAGTGATGATGAAGGGGCCGTGGACGACACGGCCTCTGAGATGGAGGGTAGCGAAGGCATGGACGGGACCGAGGGGCTTCCGCTCCGTCACTACTAAAGCCGGCCTCAAGAGTTTGGGCTTCGGGACCCCCCAGCTCCTCGTGCCCACCCTGCTCATGCCCGCCTGGAACGTCCACGGCGAGATTGCCTTCTACCATCATCGCCCCGACGAACCCCGGATGCGGGAGGGCAAGCTCGCCAAGTACGAGTTCGCGCCCGGCATCAAGATGGTAGTGGACGTTCACCCGCGTATCCAGTCCCAGGTCCGCGACCCTGCCGTGCCCCTATTCATCACCGAGGGCATCAAGAAGGCCGACAGCGCCATCTCGCATGGGCTATGCTGCCTCGGCTTGATCGGGACCTGGAACTGGCGCGGCACCAACGAGTTCGGCGGCAAGAGCGCCCTGCCCGATTGGGACAGTATCGCCCTTAAAGATCGCCGGGATAAGGGCCGCAAGGTCTACGTCTGCTACGACTCTGACGTGATGGTCAAACCCCAGGTCCATCAGGCCCTGGCCCGGCTTTCTGCGTTCCTCAAGCAGCGCGGCGCGGACGTGCATTTCATCTATCTGCCGGAGGAAGACACCCATACTTCACTCTAAGGAGAGCATTTTGTCAACAAGGAGAGATTTATGAAGAGGCCATTTGTGAACGGAGGAAATACCCATGCCTAAAGTCGGCATAGACGACTTCTTTGCTGCCGGCAACGGCGTCGCGGAACTCATGGCACTGGCGTCCTCAGACCTGCGCGACCCGCCACCGGGGGACGCGGAGGAGGCCGACCTGCCTTACCGCACCACGCCCCAGGGAATGTCCCTAGTGAAGCAGACTCAGGACGGACCCGTCCTGGTGCCGCTGACCAACTTCGCGGCCTCGGTCATACATGACGTGATCGAAGACGACGGGGCGGAGACCCGCCGCCAGTTTGACATCGAGGCAACCCAGGGCAGGCGCACCGTTCGGGCCACCGTTCTTGCGGCTCAGTTCGCCTCGCTGAACTGGGTAGCGGATGCGCTGGGGCCGACAGCCATGATCTTTGCGGGCCAGGGCACTAAAGACCATGCCCGCGCCGCCATTCAGGCGGCGTCGCAGGAAGCCACGGTCCAGCGTGTGCTGACCCACACCGGATGGACGAAATCGGAGGGCGCAATGGGCTGGTCCCATGCCGGGGGCGTGATTGGACCCATGCCACCCGACGCAGCCATCGTCCGCCTAGACGGCCCGCTCGCCCACTACCTGCTGCCGTCCCCGCCCGAAGGAGAGGAGGCACACCGGGCGATCCGCGCAACACTGGGCTTGTGGGGACTAGGCAAGGCCGAGGTGATTGTGCCAGTCTGGTGCGGCGTCTGGCGGTCGGTATTGGGGGCGTGCGACTTCTCTCTGTTCCTCGCTGGCCCGTCCGGCGCGTTCAAGTCGGAGTACGCCGCTTTGATCCAGCAGCACTTCGGCGCGGGCATGAACTCCCGTAATTTCCCGGCGAACTGGTCTAGCACGGACAACTCGCTAGAAGGGGTGGCATTCCGCGCCAAAGATGCCGTGCTCGTCATTGACGAGTTCGTGCCTAAAGGGAACGTCCACGAGCAGCAGCGCTACCACGCGAAAGCCGACCGGGTGCTGCGGAACCAGGGCAACAACGCCGGGCGGGGTCGGATGCGGGCTGATGGGGGGCTGCAAGCCTCTAAGTTCCCGCGCGGCCTGATTGTGGCGACCGGGGAGGAAATCCCCACCGGCCAGTCCTTGCGTGCGTGGCTGCTCATCATCGAAGTCTCCAAAGGTGACATCCGGGAGGACCGCCTGACGGCCTACCAGCAGGAGGCGGTGGATGGGCTGTACGCGCTGGCACTGGCGGGCTACCTGTCCTGGCTTGCGCTCCGGTACGAGCAGGTGCGGGACGGGATGCGAGCCGAGGTGGTGCGCCTGCGGGACGCGGCGACGAAGGGACACCAGCATAAGCGCACGGCGGAGATCGTGGCGAACCTGGCCCTGGGCCTGAGCACCTTCCTGGAATATGCTGCCGACTGCGGCGCGATCACCGAGTCCGAGCAGGATGAGTTGTTCGGACGTGGCTGGAAAGCGCTGATGGCAGCGACCCGCTCGCAGCACCGCTTGCAGGCCGATAGCGAGGCGACGCAGCGGTATTTAGAACTGCTGACGGCAGCCCTGGCGGCGGGCAAGGCGCATGTCGCCGACCTGATGGGCGGTGCGCCCGACGACGCAGGGGCCTGGGGCTGGCGGGCTGTGGACCCTAATGACGATTATGCGCTTTGGCTGCCGCAAGGGGACCGGATTGGCTGGGTATCGGGCGAGAGCCTGTACCTGAACACGGACGCGGCCTTCAACGCCGCACAGCGGATGGGCCAGGAGAGCGGTGACACGCTGACGGTCGGGCCGAAGACGCTGAACAAGCGGCTGCACGAGCGAGGCCTGCTGGAGTCCACGGACCAAGCGCGGGACACGCTTTACGTCCGCAAGACGGCACAGGGGGCGCAGCAGAAGGTGCTGCACCTGGCGAAGAGCCGGCTGATCCAGGCCGAAGATTAGCGGGCAGGGAAGCATGTCAGTTACTGGGGGCAGTTTTTAGCATGGCTGCTCCTGGCAACTGACACTCTGCCGGCCTTCGATGGCCCCATCGCCATTGGGAAATGGGAGCCAGAGAGGGGAATTGTCGGGTTTGTCAGTTTTTCTGAACCCAGGACATCAAGATATAGGACTATGTGCATTGCTATAGCATTCCACGGTTCATCAGCGAGGAGAACGAAGGTGTAGTGCTTCCTCTACAAATAAATCTATCTACTTCTTTGACAAATCTGACATAACTGACACTGATTCCATGCTACCCATCGAGACGGTGGAACTGAGGGCACAATGGGTTGTCAGTTGAACCATTTCCTTTCGGCAAAATCTGACCAGTGGAACTGACATGCCGACCACCACGGGCACGTCTTCCCTGACTTGGAAGCATTCGCCCTGAACCAGAACTATTGGCGTTTTTTGTCTCACTAATTAAGGCACACTTATCCAAAATTGCTACTAAAAACGCACGGATGCTGGCCGCACTGGCGAAAAATACCGTGAATCACCTAACTGCCGCTCCAAGCTGTGCAGAACGTCTCCGCCGGACACTGCGGTGGCGGGAGTGTCCCTGCCAGGTACAACCAACTATTTCTGACTGATCGAGCAGACCGATAAAATGGATTACAGAAAGTCTATGAGCACCAAGTTTTATCTGCCCAAAAACTCACTGCTGCGCCGCCTGGGGAGCCAGGACCGGACGGCAGACCCCGCGCGGCGGTGTCTTAGCCGTCTGGCCGCAGGCAGTTCCCGATCCTGCTGTGGCTTGCGGCCTCGCCCTCCGTTTCGAGCGCATTCTGACAGGCGGCAGGGGCATCCAGAACCTGCCGCATGAAGTCCAGGACTGCTATTCCGTGCGGCAGCAGATGACTCACTGTGCCCTCATTGCTGACCTTCTGGCAGGGCTGCCGCGCGGCCACCTCACTGTCAGGGAATCTCCGGGCAAAGCGGTCTTCGCCGTTGAAGTACCGGAGGATGCCTAGCTGGCACCGACCTCTGGGTTTGTAGAGCCGTGGCATTTTGCGCCGATCCGCATTGACGCTTACGCCCCTGCCGTGACGCGGCCCCGTGTCATCGTCTGGGCGGACGCCGACCCGCAGGGCCTGGGGCTGGCCCATGCGCCGCGCTGTATCCTGCCGCAGATCAAAAGCGCCGACCCGTATGAACCCCAGGGCCACCACGACGCACAAGGGCGCTTCTACGAGAAGATGCTGCTGGAAGACGTGCTGTTCAGCCGGCTGCTGCCTTTCTGCGGCATCGGACGAGCAAGGGGGCGGGTAGACATCTGCGGCCTTTCCTACGACCCAGACACGGGGCGCGTGGCTATCGTTACCTACGTCCAGAACCGGACGCTCTCGGCCTGCGCGATACTCCCCGTATTCACGCTGATACCGGGACGACGCCAGAGCTGGATGCCCAACGCGCGGGCCGTGGAACTGCTCAAGGGACTTCTGTTCGAGGACAGTGCGGAAGGTAATGCTCACGCGGACCGCCAGAGGCACTTGGGGTACGCCTTCGGCTGGCTAGGAGTACGAGATGTCAACGACTATGTAGCGGCTTTCGCCGACTGGCACCAGCCACTGACATTGAGCCAGGCGAACGAATTACAGAGTGATCGGGTAAAATAATACGAATATATGTACGGTCGCGGCTCGGAGGACACAATGAAGAGAATCCAGGATACACTCACCGAAAACTTGAAGAACAGCTTGGGAATCGTCAGGAAGGCGGCCATTGATCTCTGGCACAGCCCTCAGCACCGCTCCTATACAGACCACAAGCCGGAGGGGCACTCCGAGCGCATCGTCGAGAAGATGAACCGGCTGCTCGCCGATGTCCCGGACAACCTTGCGCTTGCCCCCGAAGAAGTCTATGTGCTCCTTGCCTCAGCCTACCTGCATGACATCGGGATGCAATCCGAGCAGACCCGGTTCAAGACGCTGGACGAAATCCGCGATCACCACCACGAGATCAGCCGCGAGATGATCCTGGGTTCCGTCCTTGACCGAGAGCACTATCCAGACCTGGGCGTAATCCCAGAGCTTGTGGATGAGGTCGCCCTGGTCTCCGCCGCACACCGCCGTTTGGACCTCCGCCGTTTGGACCTCCGCTCAGATGAGTTCGCCGACCGACCCAAAGGTGAAGTGACGTTGCGGCTGTGCCTCCTGAGCGCCCTGCTGCGCCTCGCCGATGAGCTGGACATGGACTCCCGGCGCGTCATCATGGGCAACATCAAGGTTGCGGACGTGCCGCAATCCTCTCGCCTGCACTGGTGGCGCTGCGACTTCGTGGAGGCAGTGAGTGTTCAGAACGGGGTGATTACCGTTAACTGCGTGGTTCCGTCGGAAGACTACACTTATTACGTCAAAACGTCGGTCGAGCGCGGCCTACGCGACGCCGTAGAAAAGACGCGCGAGTTCCTGTGGCCGACAGTGCGGCTCTCCGTGGGGGCAAGCGTGGCGCGGCTCTCTTTGACTAAAGCAGCTATGAGTGCTGAGGATTTCGCTGCCTTCCGCGCCCAAGTGATTGCTGAGGTTCACCAATCCGCCCAGAAGGCCTCTGGCGAGATGCGGGACCTCCACGACCGTGCCCGCCGGGAGGCGACACTACTGGGAGAAGAAGCCCAGCGCATCCATGACAAGGACCCCCTAGTGCCGCCGACCTCTACAGTCAGGCGGCGCTTCTCTTTCAGCAACTAGGCATGGTACATTCGGCATCAGCACAGTTGGAAGCACTCGCCCGGCTTCAAGAACAACACGGGCAGTTGGATCAGGCCGCTGACACCCATGAAACACTCAGCCAACTATGGGTCGCTGCTTCTGAGCCTTTCCGCGCGAGAGGTGCTATAGAGAAGGCGATAACTCTGACACCTGCGGAAAACCTATTCATTTTCAATTTCAGGAAAGTCTGGTTCGTCAACATCCTGACACTCTTGGGCGATTTCGGCAACGCGCGGCAGACGCTTCAACAGGTCTCTGAGGCATTACAGGCAAAGTCCAACTTCTCAGGTAAGCAGGACGAACTCATCTTTGCTTTTATCACGGCGAAGATTGCCTTCCTGACAGCAACTCAAGAATGGTCGCAGGCGTTACAACAGTGCCGATTGCTGTTGGCAGGGATTGAGCGGTCGTCTCCTCCTCTGCAAGTAGGTCAATGCTGCTACGAGTTTTCTTTCATCGCTTCTCATTCGGGAGACCATGCGCTCGCTCAAGAGTGGATTGACCGTGCTGGCGACGCCTGGCAAGAAGCACTCTCGACTGACCTTTCTTTAGGTTGCCGCTTCCACGCGCGACGCGGCTATGTCTACACTCGTGCTTCTCTATGGCAGGGAGCCTTTTCGGAGTTCGAGACGGCTTTAGGATTGGCTGAGGAAATGGGTGACGAACGTGCTCTGGTCGTCCAGTATGAAAACCTGCTGAAAGCTGCGCGGCGAATTGAAGGACAGGAGCAGGTGGTCTTGAACCGATGGAGCCGCGTGGCCGACCTGGGTGAGAAACTCAGAGCAGTCTTAGGCAATGATGATTTAGGGCTGGCAAGTGACAAAGAACACCTGTATGATTCTCTGGCTCACTACCTCTACGGTTTTCGCCAGGCGACGGCGGACAACAGCCTCGGTGGCGTGGCACGAGCGAAGCACCGGCTCGCCAGCTTGTACGAAAAGGCAGACCGATGGCCCTTCGCGCTCAAACTCTACACGGCGATCAATAGCGAAGATGAGATCGAGGCACTCGCCAAGAAGTTGGCGGGTGAAGGCAACGCCGCCGCCGGCACCTACGCAGCCGATCTTGTCCAGCAGCTCGGCAGTACGACCTACGAGCAAGTCGGACTGGGTGTCCTCGTAGCGGCGCTCGCAGACGTGATCCCAGATGACCGGGTGGCCTCCGTCGCCGAGCGCCTTGTTGGGTTCTGCGAGAAGCCTGCGGGAGATAACGACCCAGCGGAGAGTTTACTTTCTGCGCTGTCTCTATTAGCAGAGAGGTTAGAGGCCAGAGCGTTACATCGTTGCGTTAAAATGGCAATCGTGCTTTTGGGTCAGGACCAGACACATGATTGGCAAATACAAGAGGCGGCTACCAAATACCTGGCATTTGTGGCGAACTTCATACCGGAGGGTCTACACGTTGAAGCAGTCGCTGGACTGGGTGCGCTAGTGGGTACGCCTCATGCGGGCTTGTCAGCACTGAGTGCCCTAATGGGCCTAGAGCCACATCTGGCCGAGCCTCAAAAATCGGAAGTGCGCGAGCTTATACGCGGTCTAGCGCTGGATAAGGGGCAATTCTGGGCCTGCCAGTTTTATGTGAGGGCAGGCTATGGCTCCCTCAGCCCCAGCTTGGGGCGTGGCATTTTTGATGGCTATTTGTCCCACATGCAGAAGCAGGAGCAGATGGCGGACTCGAACAACTGGGTCATAGATGTTGGCGTGACCTTGTGGTCTATGAAGTATTTCAAGGATTACATCCAGCCAGACCAGGCAGGCCCGATTGCAAAAGCTCTTTGCCGACTGGCTTTACATGTGGAGAACTTTCCGACGAATCGGGAGGATGCTATCGCCGCGTTAGGCTACTTGGCAGGAGTAGTACCGCGCTCTTTAGTTTCAGAGACCGTTCGGACGCTGATGAACCTGGCAGACCAACCGGAGGTCGGCCCCGCGATCCAAATGATGACCAACGGTGGAACCGATCCGTTGCAGCGTTATCGTTTTCACATTGGCACCCAAGATGACATACGGGGGACGGCAATAGCCACGCTGGGGAAGTTCTGCGTCCATCTCCGAGGAAAAACTTTAGAGCAAACAGTGCAAAACATTCTGAATGCTGCCGGAGACACTGTTGCCACTGTCCGGGTGGGAGCAGCAATGGCACTGTCACATGCCTAGCCTGTCTTGAAGGGCGAGAACTTGCGGGCTGCTGTGATGCAACTGTACGGGCTGCTCCACGACCCAGAGCCGGAGGTGCGGCAGGCGTCCACCTATGCCCTGGCTAGTTATGCACAATCCTTAACGAAGCGGGAGGCGGAACTTTGCCTAAGCCGCCTCCTGGCCCTGTCACGCACAGGAAGTGTTGAGGTCAGGCTAAACGCATTGCATAGTCTAAAAGTGCTTGTTAGCCTGCCTATTATGACACACCGACGAGCCGAAGTTGAAGCTATCTTCAAGGGTATGCAGCAAGATGTATCCTACCAAGTCCGAAGCGCCACTCAGAGCGAGCCTTTTGCTGTGGAGGAGCCACTTCTTGTAGGCACGGCCACATGATCGTGACATGTCTCCCGAAACGAGCAGGCCGAATATAGGTAACGCTTCAATATGCCAAGAATGTCCTACGAGGCTGACGGACAATGAAGGGGTACTTGAACCCACACAGGCAATTTAACCCTGTACGAGCAGCATAGAGGCTCAGTTGTTACTTCCGATGGTGCCTTTTATCTGCTCAGTGGATTAGTGCGAGGTGCCGTAACAACAGAATGCGCTTATTGGGCAGCAGTCACACTTTGGTCTACCCGGCGTGCAGACGAGAGCGCACAAATCTAGGATCGCCAAATTCCAATTCCTAGAATTTCCCGGAGGCAAAAGGGCTTGAGAAGCGACAATCAGAGTTCTTTTGCGGGCAGGATTATTGGGCATTGGACCAGACCAGCCATAGAGCCGGTACAATAAGCGAGCAACATTGGTGTCAACAATCGCTATGTCTTCTTCATAGGCAAAGCTAAGAACGGCCCGCGCTGCATATTCCCCAACTCCCGGTAGTGCGATTAGTTGCCTGCGAGAAGCAGGAACAATGCCCATATATTGTGAGACTAAAATCTCGCCCAATGCTTGAAGCTCTTTAGCACGGAAACTGAAGCCAAGAGGTTGGATTATTTCTGCTAAGTCGGACACATCAGCCTCTGCTAAGTATGGCGGCGTCGGATAACGGTCGAGTAACCTCAGATATGCTCTTACCAATCCGTCGCGGGCTGCTGTTTGTTGAAGTAGCTTTTCTGCAACTAGGATATTGTATGGATTGGAAGTCTCCCGCCACGGAAAATTGCGCTTAAACTCTTGGAACCAAGCCAGCAAGGCGTTTTGGAACTCGGTCTTATTTTCATGCACTGATAACATGCTTAGAAGTGGAACCACATGCGTTCTGCATCAGGAACTGAAAGATGGCATCGCCGAGTGCTTTGCCCATAGGGGGCGGCATCGCATCTGATACTTGCCTTACTTGATCACTTAGGGTGCCTGATAGGTGATAATCTTTTCCAAAGCCTTGAAGTAGCAGAGCTTCGTATATACTCAATCGCCGCGTTCCACTAGGATGAATGTGTATTTCCCTGTGACCATACGCAACGGTCCAACTCGGCTTATTCCAGGAGAGAACTCGGAACGACCTACCTTGATTATCTCCCTCTTTCAAGTAACCGTTTTGGAACTTGGGTGATTTTGGCTGCATTGTCCAATGATTAGGATGACCAGCAGCAGCTTTAACGGCTTCTGGTGTGAGATTGCGATTGAAAAAGGCTGGCGTTGTTAAGCCTGACAACTTATGAGCTACAGTGACAGCCTCTTTTGTGGTTCCAACCGGAAAAGAAAATGTAGGTGAAGGATACTTCTTATCATTTATGCCAATAACAAATACGCGAGGACGATCTTGAGCTACATCGAAATCAACCGCATCGAGCAGCCCCTCAAACAGACGGAACCCTGCCTTCTCGAATAGCACTTTGAACTCCTCAAAAGTTTCGGTGTGTTTCTTAAAAGTGATTCCACGGACGTTCTCAAACACGAAAAAGTCTAGTCCATATTTTTGATTCAGAGTGTCTAAAATAGATGCGTACTTACGCGGCAAAGTGTGCCTGACATCTTCGGCATCCATGTGGACATTGCTGCACGAAAATGTTTGGCATGGAGAGCCACCAACAATACCTCATGGTACTTCGAAGCCGCCCTTCTCGATCCATCTTATAATATCGAGCGCTGTTGTTTTAGAAAGGTCGGCTTGTTTTGCAACTTTACACTTACGGTTGTCATTGTAAGTCTTCACTGCAACTGGATCAATGTCTAAAGCTAACTCAACATCAAATCCTGAGCTTTCAAAGCCCAGATCAAAGCCGCCGCAGCCGCTGAATAAGCTGATTATTGGTATACCCATAAAGTAATCTGGCTCTCTTATTGCCAGAGATAAGGTCGAACACTAGCAATTATTGGCAGATGATTGTGGCACAGTATCAAGGTTCACTTTCACTGCACGAATAAGCCGCAGTCAACTTGGTCTCACTAAAGAGTTTCTCCCCATCTTTTGAGGACAAGTTGTAAATCTCTATCCAATCTCCATCATGGACATTCGCCAAATCAGGATAGCTGGTCAGTCCCGCTGAGAGATGCACTAGCGCTATGTCACCCTGTTCAGTCTGAAGTTGGAGCATTAACAGACCATTGCCTAGCATCTGCTTCTTTTGTAGCGTGCCGCGTATATCCACAGGCCAATCATAGGTTACTTCTGTAGTTGATATGGCTCCACGGGCGTTCCAATATGCTGGGCAACCGGGCCTAAAAGAACAATAGCGGCATATAGATGGGCTTGCAGTAGCCAATGTCGTGGCATTTGGCGGCAATTCTTGAAGAACTTTTCTGATGTGATCGTTCGTGTTCGCTAGAGTAGCCTGAGCAGACTCTAACAACGCAAGATATTCAGCATGATCAAAGATAACTTCGATTGGATCACAATCAAGTGGTACTAGCTCTAATCGCAACGGCCACATGCCTGTCTTGGTCCACCAAAGGGCCGCATAAAGTTTTAGTTGAACTTGATACTCCTGCTTAACAGCAGGATGACCGTTTAGCTGGACATGGCTATCGTCCCAAATTGTGCCGGTTTTGTAGTCTCGTAAGATCGCTCCCTGCTGTGTTTCCTGAACAAAGTCAATCACACCTGCTATTGTCCCATCAGATGATTGAATGAACTCTTCGTAGTGGGATTGTGTATACCCGGCAAGTGGTGATCTCTTTGTCAGCAACGCCCGTTGAGAAATAAACGAAGCCCTTTGGCACGTCTGCCAGCGAATTACTTCATACCGCAGGTCATGCTGGCGTAATGGGATAAAGCGACGCTGAAGCGTGTTGAGTTGCATTTTAGCTTCTTCAACTTCTGCGATCTCATCCCAAACTTTAATAAAAGTGTCCGCCTCACTGGATGCTTTGGCTCGGCCTGCCGCCTCCAAGACCTTATGAGAAATTGTACCTGTTGTGCTGGCTGGCGACTGTGGTAGCAATGTCGGCTGGCCTGCGGCAATACATGCTGCCCTCAGAGGGCATAGGGATAGGGCAGTGAAACCAGAGGGTGAGATTCGGCGAAGGGTTGCAAATTTCACCTCCACTGAGGATTTACCGCTCATAATTTTTGGTACACCCAACTCATCCGGCGTGCTATATTGAAAGTGTCCCACATCTGGGCGTTGCTTCCAGCAGCGGCCACAGCTTGAGCTAGTAAGCCCGTAGGATGTTTTTGATTCCACAGTGGATGGACCACGATGATTTTCTTGCCATTGACTTCCCATCCAGGTATAGGTCCCCAATAGCAAGGCTGGCAAGATGTGAAAGATTGACAGAAGGCATCGCGTAACTGCTGTGCCGCTTCAGGCCAGCCATCCAGTTCAGGCACCGAGAAATTGCCGTCAAGACCGCAGCGAAAGTCTGCATCCGCGAAAATCCGCAATAGCGACAAGCCCAAACGCCAATCAAGTAGACCATGATAGCTCATATTGCGGTAGTGACGCAAGCAGTCTGGACATGAAGAGTCACAGTTACTACGGTGATTGGGCGAGATCATAGCTCCCGCAAACGAGGCTGGTGGCGGGTTTAGGGACACGATCATATCCAACAACGTCTTCCAGTTATCAGACATCCAGCGTGTAAAACCAGCACTATTAGGCAAATGATCATTTATTACTATCTCACCAATCCACTTTCCTGTAGTCTGCTTTGAGCGGCGTACATTTGAGATGTTAAGCTCCTCTGGATCAATGTCAAGCTCACCTGCCGCAATGCTCCGTACAATAAATGCCGCTGAGTAGTAGGCTGCTTTAATCGCAGCACTGTTCTCTTGAGGATCAAGGCATACTCCGTGCGGCAGCATCTGAGGGCATAGGCGAAGTAAATCTGTCGTTTTGGGTGCTACAAGCGCAATGGGTTGTGCTTCTGGTTGACCTTCAAGAGTAAAACGTGTACCTGCGCGTGTATCATCACCCTCTGCGCTCATATAACGGGCATCTATCCATTGGTGGTCGAATTTAGATTTGCCGTCAAAACGGGCAGCAGTTCCCATTCCACCACTGAAGCCTTGTCCGCGCCGATCATTGACTTTATAAACACGACCCTCTGAAGAGAATGAGAAAGCACTATTCGTACTTGGTTTCGCAGAAAGATTTCCGGTGCTTTCTTCAGAGACAGTGCCAGCACCGCTTACTAGAATTTCCGAATCTTCTTTGGCATCTAAACCGCGTGTGAAATTAGTCCGAAACGCCATTGGTACAACGATGGGAAAGACTCGCAAGCCAGGTTCCTTATCCGAGCTAAGTAAACAGAGACAATCAGGGCAATGATCCAGTTCCGGCTTATCATTGAACGTCTTTGTGTAATGGCAGTCCTCACAACGAGCCATCCAGCGTCGCCAGGGAAGCGGATTATCACTTGCAAGAAGCCAACGGTTGTTGCGAGACAAGAACGGTGCTGTGAACCCGATTGACGTGTGAATGCGTTTATCTTTGGTCTTCTGCGAGCCGGGCGCAAACTCTGTAATCGCTAAATCAAGGTCACGATCAATTGTTTGCGGTTCCGTAGTAGGTCTACCAAGACTGTGATATAAAAGGCGCGTGCGTGACGGCATTCCAAACATAGGCAACACGGCTCCTTCAGCCAGCCTCTGTGCTACGCCTTCACCCCCTAGCTCCTTGTTTGTTAGACATGCCTCAATACGCGCAGGCAATGAATGCCGGGCATACTTGACCAGTGCATCTTCCGTGATGCCTTCGTTCCCGCCAATTGTCAAAGACGCAGCTATCTCATCAACTTCAGGCGAGTTAAGGAGCCAATTTGCAATATGATCGCGCCTATTTGGTCTTGCCCCCCAATCCTCTACGCTGCCAAACTCGCCACTACTATCAGGTGGAACTGGCCCATCCCACGGACCGACGCCCGCACTTAAGAACGCGCGTCGTAGGCACTCTTTCGCCATTAAGCGGTTTGCAATCTCAGGACGGGATAGGGAAAGAAATGGCACAGGTGGCTTATCACCAGTGATCTTAGTGGGAAACTGATAATAATGCTCATCATGGCTCCTTCCCCGGCATAACGTCATCACTGCCGCAAAAGCCTGTCCTCGCCGTCCAGCACGCCCAACCCGTTGTTGGTAGTTGAAGCGCATAGGTGGCATGTTTGCTAACATCACAGCTTGCAAGCTACCAATGTCTACGCCAACTTCCATTGTTGTGGTTACGCTCAGAATATCTATTGTATCTACATCTTGCACAAGAGCACGTTTGCCTTCTTCTCCTGTATTTACTACAATGTCACGGAAGAGTCGCTGGCGCTCCGGCTGGTCATCTGTTTGAGCCGTAAGCTCCTCACAATGCAGCCGGATCGGCTCACGGCGCTGCAAGGCTTCCGCTGCATAATAATTACGCGCGTGTAAATGCTCGCAATTAGTAGTTTCATGGGGCAGTTGAGCATTGCAGCGAGTGCAAATGCCGCCAGAACTATGTAAATGCTCTTGACTACACGAAGCACAAATCCATGCTGGGTCTGAAGGCAGCGCAACACGCACGGATAGGTGTCGCGGATTAAGAACCATACCAGCCTGCTTCCCGTGCGTGCAAATAGCTTCCCACACGGCATCCTTGAGAAGCACATCGGAGATTGGGTTTTGCTCTTTAGAAACATGGCTCATCCAGTTTCTAAGACGGGCGCGGGCTGAGTCCCAATCAGGCCAGTCATCAGGCGGCGGGTTCCCCTGTGACTCATGGTCTAAATCGCGGTAGCGGTACAATTCGCCTAAGATGCGGACGCATCCATTGCAGATGTCTTTGAACGCACTTGTTTCTAGCCCACATTTGCCCGCTAACTCGCCCCAGACTGCTTCATCAAGTATCAGGAAGGCATACCCCAGACCCGCCGACTCGAAGCCAAAATAAAGTCGGCTCCATAAAACGCCACTGATCTCAGACATCACTTTTGGCCGGATTTTTTCTTCCCTTTTGATGCGTGCTTCAGGTGAAATCGAAGGGCTGAAACACTTGTCGGGTGAGGAGAAGTCAAAGAATGTCGTCCAATGCTGGTAGTTGCCGCCGATCTTAAAGTCTTGATATAGGCTATCATTGCCGGCAGGGTTTATTCCCATCCGCTTGAGACGATGGATTAGGAATCCTGGTCCATCAGGGTCTTGAGGATCAGAACTCTCGAATAATACACGCGCTGGGACTAGACGACTTTCAGCACGCTTTTGAATATCCTGCAACGCAGCTTTAGCTTTGGCTTGTTTTGCCTCTAATACTTCCCTGTCATCATCATCAAGACCATCAGGAATAGTTTTGGCCGCGTCCTTAATGATCTTTTTCAGCATTTCAACGCTACCGGGATGGGTAGAAGCGAAATCTTTAGTTTCCGTGCTGTGCAGTTCGCCAAAGTTCAGGATGTCTTGGACAACTTGGCCCTCAACTAGCGCAGCACGGAACAATTCATCATACATCGCTTCTCTAAGAATATCGTTGTAGTGATTGCGCTCTATGCCGTTAGCTATAGAAGCCGCGTCTTCTCGACTATCGGAAAACACTACAAGTTTGCGGCTGCTCTCAGGTAGAAGATAAAACAGTTCTTTAGAAAGAATTTGGCTAACTTTGGAAAAACCTGTTCGGAACGATCTCAGCGGGGAGCGGCGGTATAGCTTACGGCTGTAGTTCGCGCCACAGCACGGACAGTGAGAAGGAAGAGCGGATAGCATTTCATCCCATTTGTTTTCTAACCCGTTGATGCCTGCTTTCTTTTTGCTCTTTGTTTGCTGAACTAGATAAACATAGCCCGGCACCTCAGATGGATTAGCTGTATCCGCATCATCTAATTTCGCACGCCCACTGCCGGTATGAAGGGTCGCACTTGCCCATTTCGCTCTTAGATTGTCAGGAAACTGGTTTTCTTGGCCTTTAGGGGGCGACGGCGGCCACGAAGTTTTTGCATCGTCATGTATTTCGCCTTCGCCACTCGGCCAAAAGATAGCGTATTCGCTATAGGTTCGGCGATCAATGAATCGGGCGGCTTGCCGGTCTGGAATGCCTTCTATATCTGGATCAGTATTAAGAAGCTCCCAACCTTCGTTGTCTTGCAATACCAGACGTTGACCACCAAAAAACGTGGTGCCGCAGCTATCACAGTAGAGGAGTTCCAAAACCCGATGCTGTGTACCATCTTCTACAGTAGAAAAGATGCGGGGGCTGCCAAACAACTTTCCAGCGGTGCGCCCCTCTGCTTTGTGTGTTCCTTCCAAGTATGTGCAGGCCCACAAGCCCTCGATGTTGCGAAAAAACCAATGGGAACGCAAGGATGGTAATGGAGAAGTTGGACCGCTAGAGCATAAGCCGCGTGCCATTAACAGCCCGCGTACAGCCATTCTGCGACTTGTCTCATCAGCATCTTCTCCAAATAAACCGCGCCCAAATACTTCAAGCGACACGGCACGAGTTTCACCGCTTGGTGAACACGCTTGAAGAAGGCGTGCAGCAATGCCGGCCTGCGGTTTTTCGAGTGCCGTACAAAGTGCTTCCTCTGCCGGAACTGAGCTAGTGTTGTCGCCTAATGCGCTGGCTACCCCCCTATACGCAGCCTCACGAGCGGCAACGTTCTGGGCACTTGCCTGTGCCAACGCCACGAAAGGCGCTATAGGCAAAGCACTACTGTTATGCACATCTGGTGCTGCCAGTGGTGTGCCTGTAATAATCTGATCCGGGGACCATGTGCAGCCAAAGAACTCCTCTAGGAACTTACGGCTGTCAGTGTCATGCGGGTCAAGAGATGCGCTCGATGCCAAAATTCGTAGCTTTGGGCTATCTGGCTTTAGACCCAGGCGGTCCAGCAGTAATCGAATCAGGTAAGCAACCTCGGTGCCGGCTGTGCCGCGATATAAGTGCAACTCGTCTACGATTAGGTGGAACACGCTCCCGTCACGCTCAAGCCAAGCCCGCGTCTTCTCGAAGACACGCTTATCTGACGCACGCATTAGCATGATGGAGAGCATTGAGTTGTTGGTGATCAAAATGTCGGGAGGTGCATCCTGCATATCCCACCGTGAGCGCATCTCGCCCCCGTCAAGCCGAGGAAAGAAGTACGGTACGTCTGCGGCCAGTTCTGCTTTTTGCTTTGCCGTCTCAGTGCCTTCCTGCCCTGCACGCTTCTGAGCTTGCTCTGCGTGTTTAACTGCTTTAATTGCGGCGTTTTGAGACTTGCGAAGCTGCGCCATCAGATCGTCAATCTTGTTTTCGTTCGGCTTACCACCAGCAGTATATTCATGGCCGGGAACAGGCGTGGTTGAGTTATAGCGACCAAAGTAGATCGGGTTATTCTTCCTGTTATACGCCAGCCATTCACGCGCATCGGGAGAGTCTAATGCCCGGCGCAATCGAGTAAGTTGATCCTCAACAAGCGCATTCATTGGATAGAGCACCAGCGCTCGCACTGCTGATGGCCGTGTTTCACCTTCTCGTTGTGGAACACGCGGGGATACCTTGTTTTCTTCGCACTCTCGCCGCCAGCCGTCTGCACCACCGCTCCACCAATTATTTTGGTGACTGTGTTTTGCTGTTGGTGCAGCCCAATGTTGCGATTCTTGCGCTAGATACGCAAACAAAGGAAGCAAGACTGACCTTTCCCCCGAAAACTGTACCACTGGCATGGTGAGTATTGACCCGAAAGGTAAAATACTCGAATGCAGAAGAACCAGTTCACCGACGAGCAAATCGTCGCCATTTTGCAGCAAGCGGAGAAAG
>JAABUQ010001623.1_pt1 | contig 47581 bp, 47 predicted proteins | sample 5560001 | NCBI WGS metagenome assembly JAABUQ01 (sample SAMN10711888, study PRJNA513371) | rock metagenome | isolation source: Antarctica rocks | place: Antarctica: Victoria Land, Finger Mt nord | collected 2015-12-18
GCCAATAATTTATTGCCACCATATGAACAACGCGATCGTGGACTATCACACCGTTTGCCAGCCACTTTTTGTCCGGTGCGTCAACACGTGTCCGCCAATTACCCTGGTCGTTCATCAAGTGATCCTTCTTTTGAGGCTTTATCTTCCATGCGTCGTTGGCAACCCGTCAGCGTCGCCCTCCGCAACGGGCGCGTTCTTTGTCAGCACGTACTGAGTTCCTTTAATTGTGACACAAAATGAACTCTTATGGATACCCAAAGCCGCCAAAAATGAACTTATATTGATGCACTCCTTGACAGATGGAACAGATGGACGGTATCAATTATGGCACGCGGTGCGGAGCGCCTCAGAAGCGGTGGCAGGATGAACTTGGCTGGCAAACGGGTCCGGGTGCGCCGGGACGAACTCGACTTAACTCGCACGGACTTGGCAGGACGGTTGGCCGATCACACCGATGCTCTGTGGAACCCGGAATTTCCCGAGATACGCCGCATCGAGTTGGGGACACGCATTGTCTCGGATTTGGAACTTCTCGCGCTCGGTCATGCCCTCGACTGCGAACCCGAGTGGCTGTTGACAGGCAAAGCCGCGTATGCCCCGAAAAAGAAGTAATGGTTCCTCCGAGGGGCATTGAGTAAGGAAGCGGCGGGAGAGAATGGAATACTGACCCTCGCGGCGGCTTCGGTCGCGCTCCAAGCGGATAGTTCAACGATCTTTTGAGCGGCCCAGCGGAAAATAATTTTCCGCCGGGCCGCTTTCGCATTTTCGGTTGCGCCTTTGAGAAGGAAAACGCCTGCTTGGCGTGGTATTTAGGTTCGTGGCATTTGGCATGACAAGGCCACCGTGCTGAACTCCGCCGCCGCTTCCCCGTCCCCGGCGTTCATCACCGCGCATATGCCCGCATGGGCCGAGTAAGGCTTCTCACATGTCCACCAGCATCATCGACAACCGAAACGACAACACGCTGCTTGCCGGCCTGAAAAGCATGGCGCACTCCGGCCAGGAAATCAGCATCGCCACGGCGTTCTTTTCGCTCGACGCTCTGCTTCTGATGGCTGACGCGCTGGAAGGGTATGAGCGGGTTCGTATTCTGTTCGGCGACGATGCGGATGCTGTGCAGAGACGGCGGCTAATGGAAATGCTCCGGCAGAAGTCGGACGAGGAACTTCTTGTGACACGCGAGAAGCAGCCGGGGCTGACACCGCTCCGCAAAGTTGAGGCTCTGTTTGCGGCCGGGCGCGTTGAAGCGCGGTGCTACACGGCCAAGAAGTTTCATGCCAAGGCGTACCTCATTCACCGGCCAACAAATAGCCCGCCGAAGTTGGCCGTTCTTGGGAGCGGGAACTTCACGCGGTGGGGCTTGACACAGAACATTGAACTGAATGTCAAACTTTATGAGGAGCAAACGGGGCAACTCGAAGCATGGTTCAATGAGCGTTGGGACGAAGCCGCCGAGGACGTGGTCACTGACGATGTTCTGGCCGAGATCCGGCGGCAGATTGATTTGTACGAGCCGCATGTGATCTACCTGAAGGCGCTTTACACCTGGGGGGATCAGCAGCAAGGGTCGGGAACGACCCTCGGCCGGACGAAGTTGCAGGACGCGCTTGACCCGCATCAAGAACAAGGGTTCCAAAGGGCGCTGAAGATTCTTGACCGTGAGCATGGCGTGATGGTGTGTGACGGCGTTGGCCTCGGCAAGTCTTACATTGCTTTGGCCGTGATGGAACAGTTCTGCCGCGAAGGGCGAAACGTACTTCTCATCGCCCCGAAGAATATTATGTCCTCGTCCTGGGAGGGCTATCTCGCGAGTTACCTGTCACGGTATCGCCAGCCGTTCGGTTCCATTTTCGAGGTCGCCATGACAGAGTTCGGGTTCGATCCCGATCCGGATGCCCCGGCGACGGCGTCTGTATTGGAGAAGCGGGAACTTGTCCAGCGCCTCTTCGAGCGGGCCGACGCCGTCGTGATTGATGAGTCGCACAACTTCCGGTCAACGTCGGCCGACCGGTACAAAAATCTGCACAAGATCGTGGAAGCGTGCCGGGGAAAGCGCAAGGATATTGTCCTGCTGACCGCGACGCCGATCAACACGGCGTACCGAGATATGAGTAACCAACTCTCCCTCATCACGCAGGAAAAAGGTAACATTGGCGGTTACTCCAATGACCAGATCAAAAAATGCGCCTCGGAACTGGACAAAGAGCGGCCCGGCGACCCGCCCGCCGGACAGTTGATGACCGGGCAGTTGTCCATGGACACTTTGGATACGCCATCACAGGCGCTGAACAAGGTTCTCCAGAGTGTCGTAATCCAGCGCAGCCGGGCGACGTGCAAAGCGCTGGCGGAAGCCAAGGGGAAGACCGTCCGGTTCCCGATCCGCAAGGCCCCGGAAGCCCGAGAAGTTGTGATTGGCCCGGCGAGTCCGGCGTACCGCGACTTGATCGCACTGGCTCAGAAACGGTTCCAACCGGGCGTCGAGTTTTGGAAACTGATGCGGGCCGAAATTGTGAAGGCGGACAAGACTGGAAAACAGATCGTTCCGGTCGCGCTCCGCAAGGGGCCGCCGAAAGGCATTAAACTCGCGGCCTTCCTGACCGAGCAGTACCGGCTTGTTCCGATTGAGGGCAAAGGCCGTAAAGTTTACCTGGATGAAGTCCATTTGGCTGGCCTTGTGTTCTCCAATACGCTGAAGCAGATGGAAAGCAGTCCGGTCGCGTTTCAGGGCATACTCCAAAGCCTCGGCATGGGACTGCTGGCACGCTTGGAACATGTCTTCGGGGCTGACGCCGCCGATGCGGTCGCGCAGAACGAGGGCTGGGTTCGGACGCCGCTGTTCCCGAAGACCGTTGATCCGCTGGCGGATTTGGATACGGACGATGACATTGAAGAAGACGGTGACACGCTGGATGCCGGGGGAAACGAGTCGGATGCGTGGCTTTCGCAGGCGGTTCGGGCGCGGCAGTTGCCGAAGAAACTGGCCGGGTTCGTAGAAGGCACCTTCGACACGGGCCGCTGGAAGAACGACATTATTGCCGACCTTGACTTTCTGCGGGAGATCCACGCAGCAACGATGGCGGCCCGCCAGCAGCCCGACCCGAAGATGGCCTGCATTCTGCCGGAGATCAAGCAGGTTACGGACGCCGGGCGGCGCGTTCTCGTGTTTACACAGAGCCAGCGGACGGCGGAATACTTGGAGCGGGAACTGCGCGTCCGGCTCGGCGGGAAGAACGTGGCCCGGATCGACTCACGGGTGGAAACAACGCGGGCTGCGATCCTGCATAGTTTCTGTCCCGGCTACAACAAGCCGGCCCACGCACAGTCGGTGCCGGAGCGGCTGGATGTGCTGATCTCGACGGATGTGCTTTCCGAAGGCGTCAATCTTCAGGAAGCCGGGGCCATTTTAAACTGGGACATCCATTGGAACCCCGTCCGGCTGATCCAAAGAATTGGGCGCGTGGACCGTCGGCTTGACCCCAATATCACGCCGGAAAATCACGCTTTCGACATCATCAATGTACTTCCGCCGGACGAAATCAACGACATCATTAACCTGGTCGGCGCAGTGGAGAACCGGACGCTGAAAATCAGCAAGGCGCTGGGGCTGGACGTATCGTTCTTCAAGTCCACAGACCCGGCAGGGAACTTGATTGAGTTCAACTCAAAATACGACGGAGAGATCACGGCGACTGACCGGGCGCTGACCGATTACGTTCGCCTCAGTGTAGAACCGCCGAGCGCCAAGACGCAGGCTATTCTCGATGCTATTCCGCCGGGCGCGTTCGGTGTCTGGAAGGGTGCGCCCCAGGACGGGCTGTTCGCCTTGTTCACGATGGAGCCGACAAAAAAGGCTACGGACGCCGACAAGGAACGGTTCGCGGCGGTGATCGGGCAGCCGGTTCTGATTTTGGAGCAGCCGGGGAAATACCCGCTCTCCGACGCCGGGACTATCCTCGGCATTCTCAGCCAGACGACGCCGGATGTGGTGTCCGGTACACCTTCGGACGAGGCCGAGTTGTCGAAGCGACTCGCCAAACTTAAAGAGTCCGTTCGCCGGCAATACGGAGAGATCAGTCTCCCGAAAGAAATTCTTCCGAAGTTGGTGTGCTGGATGGAGTTACGTCAAGGACAGCAATAGAAAGAAACTTGAATGCCGATTACGGAACAGGCTTTGCAGAGCATCACGGACCGTGCCTCGCTGTATGCCTTTTTGCATGACGCGCTTGGCTGGCCGGTGGACCCCGAAGACACGTTTACCTATGCCGGCCCGCAGCCCGCCGGGCAGGTCGCCGACCGGGTAGAAGTGAGCCAGATTGTCCCATTCTCAGCCGACGACCCGTTCACAATTTTTCTGGCGGAGTTCGAAACGCCGTTTCGCCGAACGGATCTTCGGAAAGTTCTCCGGGGCATCCGGGAGGAAATCCGGACGCGGGCAAGGTACGAGGGCCGGGCACTGGACGAACTTGTTTTCGTCTGCTCCACCGATAACTACGGCGGAATCCGTTTCGCCCATTTCGACCAGAGACCGGGGCGCGAGCCGCGTCTGGAAGTTTTCAGCTGGGATCAGAGTCATGCCGACCAGACGCGGACGCTCCGGCAGGTAAACTTGGAAGCCTTGAAGATGCCGGGGCGCAACCTGCTGGACGGGTACGATTGGGTGACGGGGAAGGCGCAGTGGCTGAAAGCCTGGGACGTGGAGCAGGTGACGAATGCCTTCTTTAAGCGCTACAAAGAAGTATTCCAGGCGGCTCAAACACACATGGACGGCATCGAGGGCGAAGAGGCCCGGCTCTGCGCCCAGCGTTTGTTTAACCGCCTGCTGTTCATCCGGTTCCTCGAAAAGAAGGGCTGGCTGACATTCGGTGGACGGCACGATTATCTGCGGGCGCTTTGGGAAGATTACCAGGCCAAGAAGAGCACCGAAGGAACGAACTTCTACAACGCCCGCCTGAAGCCGCTCTTTTTCGCCGCGCTGAACCAGCCCCATGTCCGGGACAGCCACGGCAAGAGTTTCCTGGACGGCGTGATCGGCGATGTGCCATACCTGAACGGCGGTCTATTTAACGACGCCGAAGACAAAGCCGAAGGCGAATGTCACCCCGGCCTCCTGATCCGGGACGAAGCCCTGGAACCGGTTGTCATCGAGTTCTTCTACCATTACAATTTCACCGTCACCGAAAGCACCCCGGATGACGTGGAAGTCGCGGTTGATCCCGAAATGCTCGGCAAGGTGTTCGAGGAACTGGTCACGGCCAGTGAGCGCCACGGAACCGGCTCCTACTACACGCCGCGCGGCATTGTCCAGTTCATGTGCCGTGAGTCGCTGAAGGGATATTTGGGAGGACACGCGGAACTGGTGGACGAGCGCACCGCCGACAGCATCTCCAAGAAAGACGCCGGCCAACTGATCGCAAAACTCAAAGCCGTCAAGGTCGTTGACCCGGCCGGCGGCAGCGGCGCGTATGTTCTCGGCATGCTGCACGAACTGTTTGAGTTGATCGGCCTTCTGGAAGTCCGGGCCGACCCGCTGACGCCGGGGGACAAGTACAAGCGCAAACTCGAAATCATCCAGAACTGTCTGTACGCCGTGGACAAAGAGGCGTTCGCCGTCAACATCGCCCGCCTCCGTCTGTGGCTGTCGCTGGCGGTCGAGTACGACGGCCCCGACCCGCAGCCGCTTCCCAATCTGGACTTCAAGGTAGAGACCGGAGACAGTCTAGCCGCACCCAGCCCGCAGAATACAAGTGTCCAGGTGGATGCCCGTGCAGAACTCATCCGGGAGTTCGAGAAAAAAAAGTGCGACTACGGGGACCCGTATTACTACGGCTCTGTTTCCAAGCCCGACCTGAAGAAGCAGATTGACGGTCTTCGGGCCGACATCGCAATGTGGACCCACGCGGGCAAGTCTGTGACCGGCTTTGACTGGCGGGTGGAGTTCTGCGAAGTGTTCCAGCGTCCGGAACCGGTAGCCGATCTCGGCGGGGCCATGAACTTCGGCGGCACACTGGCCGAACCGGCGGCTCCGGGCGGCTTCGACATTGTCCTCGCCAACCCACCCTACGTCCGGCAGGAACTGATCAAGGACCAGAAGCCGACGCTCAAAGCCGTGTACCCGGAAGTTTACAATGGAACCGCCGACTTGTACTGCTACTTCTACGCCCGCGCTCTGCAACTGCTCCGGCCCGGCGGGATGCTGGCGTTCATTTCCCCAAACAAGTGGTTCCGCGCGGGTTACGGCACGAACCTCCGGAAGCACATCGCCGAGACATGCCGCGTGGTCAGTATTATCGACTTCGGCGACCTACCAGTTTTTCAAGCAGCAACAACGTACCCGATGGTCTTTGTCGCAACTAGAACCCAGCAGTCAGCAGTCAGCAGTCAGCAGTCAGCAGTCAGCAGTCAGCAGTCAGCAGTCAGCAGTCAGCAGTCAGCAGTCAGCAGTCATTGTATGCACAAATCAAGTCGCTTAAACCTCCCTACCCAAATATTTTGGAACTTGTCCGGCGCGAAGGCCATTTCCTCCCACTAGATGCCCTCAGTGGTGCAAGCTGGAACTTTTCCTCCACTTCTTCCAGCAACACAAACTACCAAATGAAAAAGAACAGTGAGCCGCTGGGTGTGCATGTCAAGCAGTTGCTCTTTCGCGGATTGACGATGGGGTTGAACGAAGCATTTGTAATTTCTGCAAATGAGAAAGCCCGACTGATTCACGAAGACCCAAAATCTGGTCAACACATCAAACCCTACTTTCGGGGCCGTGACATTAAACGATGGAACGTAAATTATCCTGATTTGTATGTCATACACGTTCCATGGACATTCCCGATAAATGAACATCCTGCGATAAAAGCTCACCTACAGCGGTTCAAAACGCAACTCTCGAAAAGACCTGACGTGCAAGAGGGACATGCACCGTGGTATGCAATGAGCCGTTACGGAGCGGACTATCATCATTATTTCAATCAACCGAAAATTGTTGTTCCTGATATAGCGAAAGAGGCACGTTTCGCCTTTGACACCACAGGGGCTTATCTAGGCAACACCGCCTACATTTTGCCAACAACTGACGTATTTTTACTTGGAGTGTTGAATTCAAAGTCTGTAGAGGAGTTCTATATCCAACTAAGTTCACAGGTGCGCGGTGGCTACCTCCGGTTTATCAGGCAGTACGTAGAGCAGATACCGATACCCTCTGCCTCTGCCGCCGACCGGACCGCCATTGCCGCGCTCGTCCAGAAGTGCCTGGACGCAAAGGGCGTGGGCTGTGAAGTGTGGGAGCAGGAGATCAACGACCGGGTTGCTGTGCTCTACGGGCTGTAAGGGTACAATGAAAGCAGGCCGCGAAACACGCCGGAGAAGACCGCCGAAAAAACGCCGAAAGGAAAACCTCGCATGACGACCATCACCATTGACGACAAACTGGCACTGCGCCTGCGGGCGCTGCGCGAAGAAAACGATGACTTCAACCAGGTCGTGGCGGATGCCCTCGCCGAGACCGCCCGCCGCTGGGAATGGGAAGCGGCGGGCCGGGCCGAGGTGAAGAAAATCCTGGAAAGCCCGCGTCTCCCTGCCGATCCAGAGGCCGCGTATCAAAGGAGCCGTGAGAAACACGGCTGGGCCGAAGACCTTTCCGGCCTGACCGACGAGGAATTGGCGGATCGCTACGACGCAGGGCTTGCCTCGCTGTCGCCTGACAAGGCTGCCGAAGCGCAGCGGATGGGTCTGCTGTGACCGCTCCCTCTGAAGAACCATCGCCGCGCTACGTAATCGTAGAAAGTGATCGCTTCGACGCAGACCGGGATCGGGTGATTTTGTCCGTATACCGCCTTCTTGGTCCCGAAAGGGCGAACGAATGGGCAAAAGGCTTGGCGCGAGCGATTTTCGGATTGACGGGGTTTCCCGGCCCGCTGTCTCATGCCCGTGACGAAGAAGCGGCAGCCTTCTACGGACAAGAAGTGCGCCGGATGCTGTTTTACGGCCCCACCCGGCGGCGATCCGGGACACCTGTTCGCCTCCTCTTCACCATTTCGCCGCCGGCCCCGGACGAGCCGCCGGAGACCGCCGAGTCGGCAATCATTTTGCTTCGCCTTTTGAGCGGGGGACAGACCTTGTCGCCGGAGGAAACGCCGGAATAAGAGCCGGCGAAGATTTGACGCCCCATGCACCTTCAAACGCCGAAGGTTCCCGCGCGTTGCGTTCCAGCAGCCGGCGGCGTATTTCCGGGTCACGCAAGAATGGGCTGATTTCGGCAAGCGGTTTCACAGACTGGTAACACCCGAACGGTTGCCGTCTCCGACGCACGGCTACGGCACTTGCCGAAGGAACATAGCCTCGGAACATAGGAAGAAACGAAACAAATGCCAGACGTGACGTTAGATAATGACGAAATTGAAGCCGACGAAGATACTCAGCCAGAGCCGGACGCGCCCGAAGTCGCCCCAGCGGAACGCCGGATACTCACGCAGTCCGCCGACCCGACAGTCAAGGACTTGTATGACCGCCATAAAGAAGGTGATTTGATCCTTCAGCCGGACTTCCAGCGTTACTCCGTGTGGGACCGGTCGCTGAAAAGCCGTCTCATTGAGTCCGTCCTGCTGGACGTGCCGCTCCCCATTGTGTATCTGGCCGAGGAACCGGATGCCCGCGAGGAAGTTATTGACGGCCAGCAGCGGCTCACAGCCTTCTTTGAGTTTTTGGACAACACTCTGGCGCTGGGCGGGTTGGAAATACGCACGGACCTGAAGAACAAGCGGTTCCTGGACATGGATCGGGAAACACAAAACAAGGTACGCCGGGCAACTATTCGTACCGTGACTATTCGAAAAGAATCCTCGGACGATCTCAAGTACGAAATCTTCAAGCGCCTAAACACTGGCTCCGTAGCCTTAAATGATCAAGAACTTCGGAACTGCATCTTCGCCGGGCCGTACAACCGTCTTCTCCGGGAACTTGCTACCGACGCGGACTTTATGTTTCTCCTGGGCATCCAGCACCCGGAGAAGAGGATGCGGGATGTGGAACTTGTCCTCCGGTTTGCTGCCTTCTATCATGCTACCTTCCTGAGATACAAACCGCCAATCAAGAAATTCCTGAACGACGACATGAAGCGCTACCGGAATATCTCGGATGTGGACGCCGAAGACTTGCGCCGGGCCTTCAAGAACTCGGTCCAAACGGTACGCTCTCTGCTCGGGCGCAATGCTTTCCGCCGGTATTATCGAGGCAATGACAACAATCCGAACGGGTATTGGGAACCGAACAAGTTCAACTTCTCGCTGTACGATGTGCTTATGTGGGGCTTCAGCAACCGTGACCGGAACACGGTGTTTCCACATCTGGATGCCATCCGGGAGTCCCTGATTTACTTGATGACCGAGGATCAGGAGTTCATTGATGCCATCGAACTGTCTACCAGTTCCACCCAAGCCGTTACAGCCCGCTTCGACAAGTGGCGGACAGCATTACAGCAAGTGATCGGGCCGGTTCGGACGGAACCGCGCCTGTTCACACGCGCCTTGAAAGACCAGTTGTTCCTGGACGACCCAACTTGCGCTATCTGTGGTCAGCGCATCGGTGGCGTGGACGATGCTGCCGTTGATCACATCGAACAATACTGGACAGGTGGCCGGACAATCCCGGAGAACGCCCGGCTGACGCACCGCTTCTGCAACTGGAGCCGTCCACGCCGGGATCAAGTTGCAGTTTGAGGAGACAAGTGCGGTGCCTCCCCAGGCAGCGATGCGGAAGAGCGATACAAAGAATGCTTGCAAGCCTGGAGCAAAATTAACCGAGGATCATTTGCGCTGGGTTCCTGTCGCAAGACCGGACATCCGCCGGGCCAGCCCCAGATCTTCCGACGGCCCAATGGTGTACAGAAACAGCAGGCCGGACGGCTGAAGCCGGCGCATGGCCCGGAGTGCATCCGGGGAAGAAGTGGCGACTGTGTATTCGCCCGAATCGACATGGATGGCAACAACCTCGCCGAGATGGTCTGGTTCCAAAAGTGCCTTGAGTCGAGACTCGTAAATCGCCAAGCCGCGCTCAGTGACATCGGTCAGCGGCTGCCCGCACTGGTCTTGCTGAACGGTGGTCTGTCGGGTTAGGATGGACATCGCACTTTTCTCCTGAGTAGGGCTTTCTCCTGAAGAAGACTTCGTTGAACTATGATACCCGAACCCCGGCGGGTTCCGGCTGCAAAACGCGCTGGAAGGAGTCGAAGCAAGCACGAACCGATGGGGCATTGAAGAGGGGCGGCTCCGGGTACACTGATGCCCGGAACACTTTATGAAGACAATTAAAACAGCGCTTCAACACATCATTTGCGCCTCGGCGCTGGCCTTCCTAGCCGCCTCCATGTCGGGTCGGGCGGCCCTAGCAGGAGTGCCTGCCCCGGCGTTCCGGCCCGTTCTGAGCACCTTGATCGGCCACACGACGATCCCGATCCTCCTGCCGTCGTGGCTGCCGGCTGAGGCCACGGGGCGCTGGGCTGACAGTCTTGCCAATGCCGACTCTTACGACGTGTGGCTCCCGAATAAGTCGGAACACCTCGGGAACGCCCCGCATGATTGGCATACCGTGGAGGCCGAGCGAGTCGGCCCGAAGACGCCGCCGGTGGAAGGCGTGCGCGTCGCTCTTTCCGGCGGAAGGGTAGGCTACTACTTGGCGTCTGAATGGGCAGCCCGGCCATCTCCTGCAACGGTGACGTGGACCCAGAGGGGCGTCCAGTACATGGTGAGCGAGTATGCGGGGACGAAGGAAGATGTCGTCCGAATGGCAAACTCCGTGGTGAGAGTAGGCGGTGGGATGCTGCCGCTTTTTCGCCCGATGCTGACAGAACTGTCTCGGACGAAAATCCGGCCTGTTCTCCTGCCAACGTACCTGCCGCTGCCGGGCGGCTTCCTGTTCGGGCGTCGGCGATTCAAACCTGATGTTGGCGCGGTCGCTAATGATGTGGATTATGACGTTGATTTCAGTTCCCGCGCCGATGTGGATGAGCCGGACGTTGCCTACTTTGAGGCCGAACGTCTCCGCCCGGACATGGGAACGTCGGAAGGCGTTCCGGTTAACCTGCCACTTTCGTTTGTCAGCACAGGATTAACCCAGGCTTACTATGCAGCCCCGGAACATGGCAATTCATCGTCACTTGCCCAAATCTGCTGGGACTTTGCTGGGACCCGGTACACGATCCGCTGGCTCGGCGGCTCACGAATGCAGATGATCCGCATGGCTGAGTCGTGTGTTCCCGTGACGTTTGAGGGTTCAAGCGGCACAAGAGGAAAAAATGCCAGCAGAAGATAGGAAGTGCTGAGTGCTCTTTCCGCCGGGTTAGATGTGGATCAGTGCTGCACAGTTTTTGGCGAACCGAGGCCCAGCGTGGCTGGCAAAAGACGACTCGAAACTCTGTTGCATATCAGGAAAACGGCGCGGAATCAAGAGGCGAAATATTTTCGGTTAGATGCAGGGATCATACCCGGTTTGGGCTTGACGGCCTGTTAGCAATGCGGGTAAAAAGAGGGTGGCAACGGGTCATGGGCATGGCCTACAGGGTGCAAAAGGGCGGTTTGGTGCCGGAAACGGCGCGAAAAGCCGGAATTAGCGTTCGGTTCATACCCGAAATGTCCCCAGTTCGAGTCTGGGCGCCGCTAGCGATTCTCTGCTTGACCTGAGACGGCTGCAAGGCTCCTGCCCAAACTGAATGGGCAGGAGCCTTTTTGTTGCTTTGTATGTGCGGCGCTGAAGCCACCTGGCACGGCTAGGACACCGGGACAAGGCTCTCATCTTCGCCGGGAAGGGCAGCATAAACCGCATGGTCGCCGGAGGGCAGGTCGAAAAAGCAGTAAATGCCGTCGCCGTCCGTCACCGTCCGGTGCTCGCCGGTCCGCACGACGATGCCTGCCGCCGGTGCGCCGCCTTCCAGCCGCAGGCAGCCGCTGAGTGTCACGCGTGCTGTGCGCCCTGCCTCGGCAAGCCCCGGCGCCGCGCGGGCCGCCTCGCGCCGCCGAACGGTTTCCGCCACCCGCTCGGCGCTGCTGAGGGGGCGCAGGGCGATGACCAGCGGCTCGGCCGCAGTTTTCAGGCTGGGCGAGATGGTCGTCTCGGCTTCCTGGGTCCGGTATGCCCGCTTCTCAAAGCGCAGCGTGTGCGGCCCGGCAGGGAGATCGGTCAGCAGAAAAAGGCCGCGCGAATCGGTCTGAACCGCAGAAGGCTCCCCGTCAATCCAGACCGCGACCTCCGCCAGCGGCTGCTCGGTCTCCTGGTCGGCCACAACGCCCGCTACGCTGAGGCGTGTCCCCAGCCGCTCGGCGGAGTCGGTCCGCCCGCCGCCGTCTGGAAGCGGCCCGGCCCCGAAGACCGCTTCGCGGACCCGCCGGGTCCAGACCGTCTCGTAAGGATCGAGCGGCGCGGTGACAACCAGAAAAAGCGCGGGACGAAGCTGCCCGCCGAGCGCCTGCCACAAGCCTTTCGGATCGGACGCCGAAACATGCTCCGGCTGGGCCACGGCCAGCCGAACCGGGACGCCGCCGAGCGTTCCCACCAGGTGCTCCGCCGCAACCGTCTTGCGCCGCATCAGCACGGCAAGAATATCTCCCAGCAGGCGGTGTTCCAGGCGGGGATCGTCGCCGGCGTGGGCCGAGATCAGGTAAGTCAGGTCCATCTGCGCCGGTGCGCGGCCTGTGCCGAGCATGTCGTCCTCCGCCCGGCCGGGCCGGCGCACAAGGCCCTCGGTGCGCTCCTGGAGGTTCTCGCGAACATCGAACAGGTACAAGTTGAGCCGCGCTTCCCCGTCTTGATTGGCTTCGGCGACGCTCGGTGGGTCGAGCGTCACCTGCGCCCGGTCCCGGATCGGGCAGCCGGGCAGCTTGATCAGCTCCGCCAGCAGCATCCGCGTCAGTGTTTCATCGGCATCATGGATCATGGTGTGTGACACTCCACACGGGCTAAAGCCCGATGGCTTCTCGCTTCAACGGGACGCTTGACTCACTGGCATAACCAGCCCCTCGGCGGCCCTCAGCGAAGGTCTCGTCCAGACCTATACGGAGTATATTCTGAGCCGCATTCGCGTCTCGGTCGGCCACATACCCGCAGTGTGGGCAAACGTGCGTCCGAACAGAGAGCGACTTCTGAACTAACTCTTCGCAGCGACTACACTTCTGGGAAGTGTAATGCGGCGGGACTGCTGCGAACTCGCGCCCAGCACTTTCAGCCTTGTACGCGAGGAAGAAACGCAGTAGCCCCCAGGAGGCATCCGAAATAGACAACGCAAGCGAATGGTTTTTGACCATATTCGCAGGCTTCAAGTCTTCAATGGCAATCGTGCCATAATTATTGACATAGAAACGGCTGACCTTGTGCAGTTTGTCCTTGCGCTGATTGGTAATCCGCTCATGCACACGCGTTACCCGCCTCTTGGCTTTACGGCGTCGATGGCTACCTTTCGTACACTTTGCGAGTTTTTGCTGGGCATGAGCCAGTTTTGCGGCAGAGGCGCGGAACGACTTTGGGTTTCGGACAAAGCCGCCGTCGCTATCGGCCACGAGATAGGTGATGCCCATGTCCAGGCCCACGGCCTTGTCGTTTGTCTCCAACCGTTCCCCCTCGTAGTCGGTGACGCACTGGACGTACCAGCCCGAAGGCCGCAGGACGAGGCGGGCGAACTTGAACGTGCCGTCCTGCGGGCGATGTACGTTGATACGGATTTTGCCGCCGCAGACCTTCGGTGCCTTGAGGTAGTTCCCGTCCAGGCAGTTGGCGGCGTCTCGGAATTGGACGGTGTTCCAGACGTTCGCGGACTTGAAGCGCGGAACCCGATGCGCTTTCCTTCCTTGCGGCCTCGGAAGAAGTTAGCGAACGAGCGGTGCAGACGTTTGAGCGTGGTATCTACGACAATGGCGGGCAGATCGGGGTGCTCTTTGGCCCCGTGCTTCTTGTCCTGCTCGAATAGGTTCATGTGCTTGCCCGTGGCCTTGTAGTGTTCCACAAGTTCCTGCAAGCAGTCGTTGTACATACGGCGTGAGGCGATAAGGACAGCCATCAACTGTGCTTCCTGCTTCTTATTCGGGCGTAGCTTGTATTCGTAAGTCCGCATGACAGTGGCATTATACCACATTTTGACTATAGTCAATACTCGCTTCGCTCGGCCTAAAGGCTCTGTTTCGTAGGGCTTGGAGCAAGCCCGCCTAACGCCCCGCTACCCCCAATAAAGCCTAAATCAAGGGTGCTTGCCCCTCGTAGGAACGGAGCGGGGTGAACGGCGGGCTAAATACGGTCAGGCTCATTTGTGTACAGAAATTCTTTGTCCGAGCCTTTGTCGGAGTCTTTGTCCCAAAGCTGGGCGAGTGCCAGCGCTTCTGAATAAACCGGCGACAGCGCCGGGTCGCGCCGCCAGTCCCCGAAGAACTCCGCAATCGCCGGGTCTTGAAAAAGATGCTCGAAAACAGCCGTCACAAGGGCATCACGCATCGGTTCCTCGCCGGTGGCACTCAGCCGGGCCAGCAAATCCCGCACTCGTTCCAAAGTGAAGGCCGTCGCGGGCCTGCCCGACCAAAGCTGCTCAAACCAAGCACAAAGCCTGTACCCCGCCTGATAACGTCCTAAAGCAAAACCGCCTTGGGGGTCGGTGCGGAAGTAATGCTCCAGGTAGCGCAGGGAAAACTCTTCTCTTTCTTGAGGAGAAGGCATCTCCAGCCGCTCAGAATGCTCGGCTAGAAGGCTAAAGGCCCGGTCTTGAACTTGCAGGGTGTCCGAGTCCATCCAGGCCCGGACCGTGGCGAGCGGGATTGTTTTGCCCTGTGACAGCAGCAAATCCTGATCAAGAAGAGCCTGATCAAGAAGAGAAAGTTCTGTTTCTGTCATCGCAATCCTCTTCCGTTAAGCGGTCTGCTGGTCACTAGGGGCATTGGGGCTGAAGGGCGCGGTGGCAAGTGGATTTCATGCGTTGCCGAGCCAAAACGCCGCCGTCCTGTCTCGGTCAGGGTCCGGGTACGAGGTTTCCGTCTCCACAAACAGCTTGACGAACTCGGTGATCGCGGCCTTCTGCGCGGCATCAAAGCCCTCAACGCGGCACGTGAACCAACGCTGTTTCCTTTCTTCCGCCTCCTCAGCAGGAGGAGCCAGAACGAACAACGTGTATTCGGTCAACGTATCCACTTGATCGGGATACAGGAGAGCGGCGCGTATGAAAGCCGGCAGATAATACTGAAACGCTTCCGGGGTCAACATCCACAGGCAGAGACGCTGCTCAAAGAGGGTAGCTACCGAAAGCTCATCCCACGCTTTGCCTTGAAGCCCTTCTAGTATCTCCGGGCTTTCCCAATCTTCGGCATCCGCAACGATGTGAGTGTCGCCGGGGTATTCCCGGCTTGCGAACGCCGCCTCGATCTGCCGGGCCATCGCACTTCGCCGCTGGAGATCGGCGAGTTCCTCTTCATCTAGCTCTTCTTCGTCCGGCTTCTCGGTCAGCTCAAACATCGCCGTTTCTCCCATCCCAACTCGCTGAAGCCGCTATTCAAGACCCTGAGACAAGGTATTGCTAGCAGCCGCGAGCTTTTGCCTTCGCTCCACTTGGTCGGTTTTAAATCTTCCCATCCGTCCAGTAGGTGGTGAGCGTGGTTTCCGGATCATCCCCCGTGAAGTCCTGTGGGAACGTGTCGCGAGCATAGTCGAAAAACAGCCGAATGGCATTGCGCTGTTCATCACTCAGTAACTTCACCAAATCATTGAAGCGCTCTGTGACTTCTCCTCCAAAGGGAGAAGGAGATAGGGTCCAAAGGAGGGCGTCGAACACAAAGCCGACTTTGTCCGGTTCTAGGGAGGCGATGAGAAACGCCGGAAGGTAGTAGTGCAGCGCCGCCGGCAACAGCATGGACAAGCTGGCCTGGTGCCAGATAATCTCGCCGGTGTCCAGGTCGCTCCACTGTTTGCCCTTCAACCGAGCGGCGATGGACGCCAGTTCCCCGATGGCTTCCCGGCCCATTGCCACAAGGTTATCATCACCGGGGTAGGGCACGTCTTGGAAAGCGTGCCGGATCGAAGCTGCGATTTCACTTTGCCGAGTGTCCATAACTTAGAACTTCTTGTCAATCGGCTGCCCGCTACTGTGATGCGAACTAGTGCTAAGTTGCTGCGATGCTGAACAATCTCGTGCGGAACCGTCCGGCGACTTGACTCTGCGGCCCACTGCCGCCGTCACGCCGGAGAGTTCAATCGAGCTTGGAGACTCCGGTACTTCCCGAATAAATCGCCGTAGATGTCCTCATAAATGTTAAACTTTTGGTAATCACTCAGCACATACTCAATCAGCCGGTTGATAGCTTCGAGCGCTAAATGAAAGTCTTCCTCCCCCTCCCGGAACTCGATAATCCCGTACAAAGCGTTTACGAGATCGGAGTCGTCCGCCGCCGCGTCGCTTTGCAGGTAGTTTATGGCGGCGGGCAGGTAGAACCGAAAGGCTTTCGGTCCCATCCACATGAGGTCTTCTTGATAACAGAGGCTGTTCTTACGAAACAAAGCCTCGGCTTCTTCGAGTGTCTTGTTGTAGAAATGCTCAGAGGCTGTTGCCTCATCCAGCGAGTTGTAAACATTGATCTCTTCTTGAGAAGGTAAGGTCATCATTCGTTCCTTTATTTGGCTGGTGTGGTCCGTAGCCTGTTGCACTTCGCCAGCGCACCTATACGGTTCTGGACCTGTTCCTCGTGCCCTTCTTCCGCCGCAACGCTGCCACCAACGTTAGGCTTTCCTGTCTTGGGATTTATACGAGGATGCCCTGTCACAGGATCTGTTCTAATCGGTTTCTTGATACTGCCTTCGAGGAAATAGTCGCATTTTTCCGCCAGATACTTTCTTCGTTTAGCAAGCTCAGCAGTGAAGCAGGCAATCTTGGCAGCACGCACCGCTGGAGTGTCGGACATACTGCACCCATCGCATTCAGGATCATTTTTGTAACTTTTGTAGAGGGCTTCACATTCGGCGACTTTTTTGAGCCTAGCTTGTTCCTTTTCTCGCGCGGCTCTTTCCTGGTCTGCCTTCACCTTGCCTGCGTCTACAGGATTAGGCGCTCCATTGAGGGGCGGGTGTGAAGCAGTCGGGTTGGCCGAGTTTTTGTGGTGATGGCGATGAGACAACCAATAGCCCGCACCCAGTGCCAAACCTCCGACCGCCGTCACGCCGGCACCAACAATCCAGCCAGGTGGGCCAGTCACGGCTTCTTCCGGGACGGCGGCGGCTTCCGCCTCTAAGGTCCCCGTCCCGAACCCCATGAGGGCTTCGGCAAGCCCATCCTCCGCTGCCGGTGCTGCCGCTGGGGGGACGCCACTGAAACGCTGTACGCTCGGCCTAGTCATCTGGGAAACCCACGCGGAGCGCTGGACGCTTGCCGCATGAGGCGCAGCCTGCCCCTGCTGGACCACATGCGTTAGCTCGTGCGCCAGCAAACGCCGCCCCTCCCCGCTGCCCGGCGCAAACTCCCCCGACCGGAACGCGATGTTGCTGCCCACCGTGTACGCCCGCGCCGAGACTGCTGAGGCAGACGATGACGCTTCGGGGTTGTCGTGGATGCGTACTTTGGAGAAGTCATGGCCGAAGCGCGGCTCCATGAAGCGGCGCGTGTCCGGGTCGAGAGGCCGTCCGCCGCTGGCAAGGCCGGTGGAGACAACGCCGCTGACATCGGCGGTCGCGAGGTCTTCGCCGGCCTCTGCGCCCGTGTCTGTGCGCTGGGCTTCCTCGTCACACGCCGCACAGCGCTGAAGCAGGTTTGGAACAGCGCCGGGCAGCGGCGCCCGCTGCACCGCCGCGTTCCGGCCCGCCGCTTCCCCCGGCACGAACGCACTTTGCGGCGGGGCGCTCATCCGCAGGACTTGGTCGGCGGTGGCGTCGGCTTCCCGCTCATAGATGTCGCCGGGCGTGTTGACAGACAGCTTGAACTGGGCGGCGGGGGGGGCGGGACGTGTCAGCGCAATCCGGCTGAATGAGTGTAGGGGCCGGGCCGGACCGTCAGCGGCGGCGGACTTTATCCCCACAGGAGCGGCTGCGGGCGGCAGGAGTGCCGGGGCGGTGCGGCGGACGTGCGGCTGCTGGTAAGACATGGGCGATCTTCCTTTAGACGATAGTACCCGGCAGAGAAACAAAACAGTTGCGGTCTCAGGCGTGAAGCTTTTCTTGATCCCTAAAACTTGATCCCTAAAACTGGCGAAGAATGCCGGCGATGCTTGCCGGTGCAATCTCGCTACGGTTTTCGTCCCCTGGATTGATCACGACCCCGTGGCCGTCCGGCACGAACGCGAGAAACTCCCGTCCGGTCATGCTGATGCAGTATTTGGCCTGCGCTTGAAAGCGGGAAACGTAATCAAGCGAGGTGAACCCGGCGACAAGCGCCGTGCCGTGATGCTCAAAAACGAGCGGGTGAACTGCGGGCGCTTCCGGGCCGACTTCCTGCGTTGTCGGGACATAAACGGTCGCCTCCATCAGCGTTTTGAGATACGCTTCAATGGAAGCGCGTCCGGCCTTTGCGTCCAGCAGCGCTTGTTCCAATGCATTCGGTGTTTCTGTAACATTCGGTGTTTCCGTCATGGCGGTGCCTCTTTTCAATCGGGAAGATACTTATTTCCAGTAGGGGACATATTTACCGTCCGGTCCCATCTTCCACAGCGGTTCCCAGGCCCCTTCCGGTGTCGTGCGGTGAATGACGGAGCCTTCAGGCATCGGCCCTCCGCCCGGCGTCACTCTCTCCGGTGTTCCCGTCATCAGCATTCCCTGCTTTCCTTCCGGACCGGCCAGTGCCACAGCGGTCTCGCCGCCGGGCAGGAAGTTTGGGTTCGGCCCGGCATCCGCAGCGGTCGGCAGGCGCATGTCCAGGCCGTCGGTTGGAAACGAAACGCCATGCGCCGGGTCATCGCCGACGCGGTAGTCCGGTCCTTTACCCGGCAGTCCCTCTCTGCCTACTAGCTCATCTTGCAGGGACGGTGCCATACCAGTGGACCGGGCAGCATCATCTACCGAGCGAATATCGCCGACATCCTCAAGTGGCGTAAAGAAGCTTGGATTTCCTTCCCGTCCCAGGGTTCCGCCCTCACGGATCGGGTCCATCAAGTGCTTGCCGAACCACGAGTGTCCAAACTGCCGAGCGCCACTCGCCGCATCAACCGCCGCCGGGGCGACAGCATCAACCGCCGCCGGGGCCACAGCATCAACCGCCGCCGGGGCGACGGCTTCCGTTACTTTGGCTGCATCGCTACCGGCTTCGACGCCTTTTCCAATGGTCGCGGCGATCTCGCCCCCTGTGCCGACCTCCCCGGCGATTTTGGCGACGCGGGCACCATCGGCCACACCCTCAGCCGCCGCCCCGAACCCGCCTGTTCCCACTGTTGAGAGGACGTCGAACACGCCGCGCCCAACGGCTTCCATTGGCTTGCCGTCTTTGATCGCCTGCCGGTAGGGGGCCACAATACCTTTGACCATGTTCCCGCCGAACTGGGCGTCGTCTTTAAGCGATTGAACCGGGTCAAGCCTTGCAGAGACCTGTTCCAGCGTCTCCTGACCCAGTGCGACATTCACTAGCCCATGCGCGGCTTTAAGCGGGTCCCCGGCGATGGGGATATGTTCGGCGACTGCTTCTAGGCCCGCCGCCGTGTTCAGCGGATGCAGCCCTGCGTGCGCGACCCCGCCTACGAGGCCGCCCGCTCCCTTCACAATCCCCCCCGTAAACTGCGTCTGAGCGTCCAGGCCCTGAGCCGCGAGGCTTGCCGCCGTTCCCAGAACCGGAACGCCCTCAGCCTTTTTCGCCGCCCACTGCGCCGCATCATGCTCTTTGGCTTCCGCCCAGTTTACGCCGTGGTCAACTTTGTTTTCCGCCCAGCTCACCCCGCTGTCAACTTTATCCCTGACATAGCCCACTCCGCTCGCAACCCTGCCTGCGAGATGGCCCGCTCCTTTTGCGGCCCCGCCCACAAGCTGAGTCTGGGCGTCTATGTTGTGGGCAGCCGCGCTGACCGCCGTTCCCAGGACCGGAACGCCCTCCGCTTTCTTGGCGGCCCACTGCACCGCGTTATGCTCTTTGGCTTCCAGCCAGTTCACGCCCCGGTCGAACCAGCTTCCTTTGTCCTCCTCACGCTGCATGGCCGTGAGCGGCAGGTGGGCGAATGAATGCAGGACACGGCCTGCTTCCGGCGCGGGCGCGGCGCTGCTGCCGGCACCTTGCGCCGATGAGCTTGCTGTTTTGGCGCGGCGGAACGCGCGTGGTTTTTGCTGGTACATTAGGCTTTTCTCCTCTTACAATTCTTGGCAGTGCCGGTCATTCTTGGTGGTGCCTCGCGGACCGGGCACGAGGGCCGAACTTTCAGTCGTCAGCTCAGGAAAGGGCAGTCTGCGGGCGCGGAAGACGTAATCAAGCTTTCTACCGAAGGAAAAAGAGTGTCCACAATGTTCTCTAGAAGCTTCACAGAATTAGCAAGGTGAACAGTAGAAAAGACGCTCAAAGCCTCAATCTCTGTCTGCTGCGCCTGCCTTCTCTGCTGTATCTCACTCGGTCTCAAGACTGAGTGGCCCCAAGCGCGGGTGCTCCCCATACCTGGCATGAGCCTCTTGAAGCCAACTGTAGTCAGGATCATCCGGCGCTATCTCGTACTCCTCCATCAGCCGCCCGTTCTCGTCCCACTTCTTCTCGCGTACCCGGATGCCGTACTCAATGAACCCTTCGCGCCGCAACTGCCCAGCTTCATCCCACTCCCTGGCGGGGCCGTAGGTCAGGCCATTGTAGAAGGTTGTCTCCTCCTGAAGCTGCCCGGACGGATACCAGGTGCGCGATGTCCCATGACTTCTACCGTTGAGGAAATCTTTTTCACTCCACAGCGAGCCGTCCCGCCGCGTCTCGTAAGCGATCCCGGTGAAGAGCTTTTCTTGGGTGAAGCGGTAGGTCACGCCGTCGGGCGTGTCCATCCAGTAGTAGGTGTCGCCGTCGGGCGAGTCCAGTTCATCGTAATCCGCACGTTTCATATCAGTACACCTAGCGGTTTTATCTTTCGGGTTCGCTTGCTTTCCTGCTCATCTTGCCCTCGCGCGGATCGTCTCCGTAAAGGGTACGATACTTCTGAAGCAAAGCATAATTCGGATGCTCCGGCGGCATCGTGTAATCAAGAACAAGATGCCCCGCCTCATCCCATTGCTTCTCCTGCGTCCGAAAACTGTACTCAATCTGCATTTCCCGCCGCAGCCGTCCGGTTTCGTCCCACTCTCGATGCGGCCCAAAATTAGCTCCGTTATGGCAGGCCGTCTCGGATTTGAGCTGACCGGAAGGATACCAATCGCGCGAGACCCCTTGCTTTTTTCCCTCAACATATTCGATTTCGTCCCACAGTTTCCCGTCGGGTCTCAGTTCATACCCGACCCCGGTAAACAGCTCGCCGCGCCAGCGATGAGTGATGCCGTCTACAGATTCTAATTCTTCCATATCAACACGCTGCATTTATTGACTCCCTCCTGAACCTGGATACAAGCGAGCAACATTATCCATGAAGTCAGGCCCATATTGTTTGTTATAAAAATCCACTTCCGCCGCATGAACTTCAGGCGTGACCTGAGCACCCTGAGTGATGTTGAAGCAATTCGCACAACGCGGCATGATCGTTCCAAACTGTGCGCCTCTGCCTAGACTGATGTTATGGATGAGGAACTCGCTGAAGATGGCGTCGGTGACGGGCATGTTTGCCGCTTTGCGTGCCTTAATGGCATCATTCATGGCGTTGATCTCTGAATGCGCTCCTTCATCGAAGTTGGCCGCTAACTTCCCGGCTCGTTCTGGCGTACTGCCACCCGTCCGTTCTAGATAGGCATCAAGACGAGCTTTCAGCACAGGCTGAAGATCTTCCGGCGCGGTGAGAGTGTTGCGTCCAAAGAACGGCTCACCACCGGTTCGTGTATCCATGATACCAGTTTGACAGGGGCCGCGTTCATTTCTACTTAATCCTTGCGCTTTAACTTCATCAACACGCTTCTGCACTTCTGATATCAAACGTGTTGTCTGCTGTTCGAGGGTTTCCGCCTCCACGGCAGGATTAGACGCAGCGGTACCGGGCGCGGGTTTGGGTTCAGCGCGAGCGTCTGCCGGTTCTGTCTCGGACAGAGGCGCAGCGGCTTCGGTGGCCGTCGGGGCGGCACCGGTGGCCGGGGCGACTTCCACCACAACCGGTGCCGCCCCCGTCGCATCAAGCGCTGCCGGTACGAGAGGATCAAGCGCTGCCGGTACGAGGGGATCAAGCGCCGCCGGAACTGCGCCAGCCGCCGCCGGTACAGTAGCACCAACTGTTGCCGGTACAGCCGCACCAACTGCCGCCGCTGGAACTGCGCCAACCGCCGCCGCCGGTACACCGGCATCAGCTGCCGGTGCCGAAACTGCACCAACCGCTACCGGCACTCTGGCCGCGTCCGCGACTGCCTCTGCCGGCACAGCCGCCCCAACCGCAGGCACAGCCGCCCCAACCGCAGACGGGGCGGCTTCCGCCACTTTAGGGACGGCTTTCACCGTCGCCGAGGCCGCGACTACCGGGGCCGCTTCTGCTGCCGGGGCCGCTTCTGCTGCCGGAGCGGCTTTGGCCGCGTCAACGACATCAACGGCTTTGGTAAGGTCAGCCGCCTTCGCAACCTCAGCCGCCTTCGCAACCTCAGCCGCCTTCGCAACCTCAGCCGCCTTCGCAACCTCAGCGGCTTTGCCGGCCTCACCCGCCCCGCCGGTGAACAGCATGGAGCCGAGGTCAAACACGCCGCGCCCCACCGCCTCCATCGGCTTGCCGTCCTTGATTGCCTGCTCGTAGGGAGCGGCGATCCCATTCCACAGCCTCTTGAAGAACCGGCCGTCGTCTTTGGACGACTGAAGCGGGTCAAGACTCTGGGAGACCTGCTCCATCGTCTCTTGACCCAGGGCGACATTCAGCAGCCCATGCGGAGCCTTCAGCAAAGAGCCGGGGATGTGTCCGGCAAGCGCTTCCACGCCCGCCACGGCGCCGAGCGGGGTGAGGGTAGGGAGCCATGCCCGCTTATGCGACGCCTGGCGGTACCATCATCATTCCGGCACCAGTCATCACTCGGTCACGGAAGCGTAAGCCTCTGGAACAGCCTGGTCTAGATACCACTGCCAGAACGCGCGGCGGTTCTCGGTACTGGAACCAGGCGTCCAGGGTGTTCCCCCGGAACACGCCATCGCTGCAAAGAAACTCTCATCCCAGCCCCACGCATCCCGGTCCCCATCCTCAATCTCTTTATCACCCTCAACATCCCCCTCCTCCGCCTCCGCTTGACTTCTCTTCTGCTCTTCCGCTTGACGCAGAAGCATCTGATAATCCACGCAGGCGGTTCGAACCACACGACACGCGGCCACGCCTACACAAACGGGCAGCACCTGGGGCGGCTCATTCTTCTTTTCCGGGAAACCAAAATCCGAAAGCATCGTCCAATAATCGTCGCTTGTCGAGCGTGCCGCGTCCCTGTCCGCCTGCCCTTTGACGACTTGTTCTGCCAAGTCCAGCATGTTCTGTGGCCCTGGGTCGTCTCCGTGTTCTTGCTGCCACACCGGGAGGAGGTGCTGCACTGTTAGGATGCTCAGGCGCACCCGCCGCCGCCACCCTGCGCCGGTCGGGTTTCCCTGTTCGTCTTCTTGGGGCGCTCCCAGGGCAAGCCACAACGCATTGCGGGCGGCGAGTGGCAAATCTCCATCAGGGTCTTGCGACAACGCGGTTCTTGCCTGGGTTAAAGCCTGGTCTAAAATCTGTCTTTGTTCCATTTAGTCGCCGCTACTCAGGATGAACAGGCACTACTCAGGGTCGAGCGGGGTGTCTTTCAAGGTGACGCCGATGACCTGGCTGATGGCTTGCATGGTTTCTTCTATGTCGTGGCCTGCTGCGCCTCCAATGAGCAGCGTGTACCCGATTTGCTCAAAGAACGTCAGGCAGAACGCCACGCCGTCGCCTTCCACACAAAGGCAAGTAGTGTCGGAGAACCACTGAGGCGACCAGGGCGCGGTGGACGCCCAGGTGATGGCCCGCTCGAAGCTGTCGCGCGTCGCGGGCGTCTGCCCGTAGTCGGTGAAGAACTTGAGTTGGGGCAAGACAGGCAGGCGGTAGTGGATGAAGCCCTGGTAGTACAAAAGATGAAGCAGGGAGGCGGAGTAAAACACCGGCTTGCCATTGTCCATGACGACGACCGGCGCGGTTCCTTCCCCGCGCAGGTCCAGGCACACAACGTCCGAAGACACACAGGGAGCGCCGATGACTAAACAGCCTTTTGGAGGAAGGGGGGTTTCTTCGGCAGAAAGACCTTCGAGGAGGCCGGCATCCAGGTCTGCATACAGCCCTTTGTAAGACTCCGACACAGAAAAGACGTCGGTGTAGCACTCGCCAGCAAAGACAAGGCGGTCACAGCCGTTGCCCAGGTGCCGCAGGAAGTCCTTGTAGTCGTCGGGCAGGGGGCGGCGCACGGTTTCTTCCAGCGCGTTGATCTCCTCGTCCGTTGCGCCTTGGATGCGCTGTGGGAACTGGGGGTCGAACTGGGCGATGTAGGCAACAAAGCCGCCCACAGACTGCTCGCCGACCTCGATGCCGAAGTTTGCCGATGTTTCAGCCATGAAGTCATCCTTGTTCAAGCTGCTCTTCGTCAGGCACTACTTGTCAGGCGCTACTCGTCATCACTCACTGAAGACTCGGTCAGCGGAACGCCGATGATCTGACTGATGGCTTGCACGGTTTCTTCTAAGTTGCTACCCGCCGCGCCCCCAATGTGCAGCGTGTATCCAACCCGCTCCCCGAAGGTAAGACAGAACGCCACGCCCTCGCCCTCCACGCAGAGACATTCCGAGTCGGAGAACCACTGGCGCGACCAGGGCGCGGCGGAAGCCCAGGCGACCGCCCGCTCGAAGCTTTCGCGCGTCGCGGGCTTCATGGCGTCGGTGAAGAACTTGAACTGGGGCAGGACCCGCAGGCGGTAGGCGGTATAGCCCCGGCAGTATACAAGCTGAAGCAAGGAGTCCGAGTAGAACAGCGTCTCGCCGTTGTCCATGATGACCACCGGCGCGGCTCCTTCCACGCGCAGATCCAAGCACACATCGTCGGAAGATGCACAGAATGCGCCGATGACCAAACAGCCTTCAGGGGGATCATCAGTCTCTTCGTCGTCATCCTCTGCATCGCCAGCGTCCAGATACTTGTTGTCAATCTCATAGTAGGTTGAGATCGAGGAGACAGTAGTATTGCACTCGCCGGCAAAAACAAGGCGATCACACTCGTTGCCCAGGTGCCGCAGGAAGTCCTTGTAGTCATCGGGCAGGGGCCGGCGCACGGTGACTTCCAGCGCGTTGATCTCCTCTTCCGTTGCGCCTTTGATGCGCTGCGGGAACTGGGGGTCAAACTGGGCGATGTAGGCAACAAAGCCGCCTACCGATCTTTCTGGCTCCTCCCCCTTGTACGAGCTTATTTGCATCAGGGGGTTGCCTGCTGAATGGCTTGGTTTAAGGCTTCCGGCTGGTGTGTTAATTGGATTTTATCTTTCAGATGAGGGTCACTCCACCATTCGGGAACAAGTGCAGAAAGATGAAGATAGCTGCGGCAGAAGCTGCACCATTCCCATAGCTCTCCGTCGGCCACAAAGCGATTTCCCTGAATGATGCTGTCTGCCGGCTTGCCAATGTTGTAGTATCTGTGCAACTTCCGATTGCCGCAGATGGGACATGGTTCGGAAAGGTTCATGCCTTCTTTATTGGCAGCAAAGATTTTATCCCATGCTGAAAGATGCTCAAGCGGCACTTCCTGCCACTGTGCTGATTGTTTTGACATAACATGCCACCTTATCTCTACTGCACACTCTGTTTCTTCTGTTGTTTCTTATCGAAGACCATAGATGTATTCGGTAGTGGTACTCACTTAGTTGTTCGGAACCACTACCCATTCTCTACACAAATCCATTGTGTCCTTGATGAAAAACTTCTACTTGATTTCCTGAAGCTTGATTTCCTGAATCCAGTCAGCGAAATCTTTCTCATCATAATAGTATGAGCTTGGGCTGTCCTTGAAATCTGCTGCTGCTACCACTTTTAGAAGTTCCCAAGCTTCTTCATCAAGTATAGGATAGTCTCGCCCGGAACCATCGTTGATAATCCACTCGACGGCCCAGTCCGCCACTTCATCCCTAGAACAGTCGCCCTTGATGAGTGCTTCTAAACGTTGTATGATTTCTCCACGCCCCGGTAACGGTGGCAGCTTACCATTTTCCGACATAGTTGCCTGCTTGTGCCATGTCTGCCGCCGGTGTGACGGCTTCCGGCACTTTGGCCGCATCCGCCGCTGCCGGTACAACGGTATCCGCTGCTGTCGGCGGGGCGACTTCCGCTGTCGGAGCGGGATTGCCCTCCTCTGAGGGACGGCAGTGCTATCCCCCGCCAGCGACTGCGGCCTGGTAGTGTTTCAAGTATTCCGACTTTATCTTTTCCAATGTATCAAATACATCTTCAGCAGTAGCAGCGGCCAGGTTTGCGCGGCGCAGGAGGGCGATCAGTTCCGCTTTTTGCTCAGGGCTTCCTTCGGTAGATGCTCTAATGCCCTCCTCAAAAGCTGATAGACAGAGATGATGGTACTCAAGGTCGTCTTCACTCGTGAAGACTAACTCAGCGGCCCCTTCTTCAATCGAAGAGTCGCAAAAATACGAGCCGAGCACATCGCTGAGATTTTTTTGCCAATTCATATTCTTCTACTTTCCCTCTTCTTCTACTTTCCAGGAAATGCCGTCTGGATGACATACCCGCCTTTGCCGTCGGATTTAAGAACAACTGTCACTTTAGGTAAAGGCCCGCTTGAAGTATAAGGCGCATTTGGTGCAGGCCGGCTGTAGCCTGCTCCAAGGTTTTCCATCCCAGGATCATATTCGATAGCTGGCATATTCCTGACGGCGGGAGGATTAGTGCCTAACCATGCCTTGATGTCTGCATCTTTGGCATCAATCGTTTTGCCGATAGCAGTTTCCATTGTCGCCCGATCCGTAAACTTCGAGGAGTTGCGCATGTATGTTTTGTCAACCATCCTCTGCTCCACGCTGTTCTTCAAGGGATTGCCATCAATGTCAACAGGCTCATCCAACACACCCAAAGGCTTACCAGGCCCATGATTTTCTAAGGGATGGGAAGCAGGCCCCAAAGACCCGTCGGGCCTAACAGTTTGCGTGCCTTCCGTTGCTTTCAGTCCGCCAGGCTGTGACAGTTTTGTCTCTAGTGGCGGAGCGACTTCCGCCGCCGGTGCCATGTCCGCCGGTGCCATGTCTGCCGCCGGTGTGACGGCTTCCGGCACTTTAACCGCATCAACCGCTACTGGTGCTGCCGCATCAACCGCCACCGGAACTGCACCAACTGCCGCTGGCACGAGGGGACCCACCGCCGCTGGTACAGGATCAAGTACCGGCGGCACAAGGGGATCAACTGCCGCCGGTACACCAGCACCCGCCGCCGCATCAACGGTCGGAACTACGCCAACTGTTGCCGCCGGCACGAGGGGACCCGCCGCCGTCGGTACAGCCGCACCCACTGCCGCCGTCGGTGCCGCGACTTCCGCCGCCGTTGGAACTGCGCCAACCGCTACCGGCACTCTGGCCGCACCCGCACCCACTGCTTCCGGTACAGCAGCACCAACTGCCGTCGGTGCCGCGACTGCCGCCGTCGGTGCTGCGGCTTCCGCCGCCGCCGGAACTGCACCAACCGCTACCGGCACTCTGGCCGCGTCCGCGACTGCTTCTGCCGGTACAGCGGCCCCAACCGCAGGCACAGCCGCCCCAACCGCAGCCGGGGCGGCTTCCGCCACTTTAGGGACGGCTTTCACCGTTGCCGAGGCCGCGACTGACGGGGATGCTTCTGCTACCGAGGCGACTTTCGAGGCCGATTCCGCCATTGGGGCCGCTTCTGCTATTGGGACCGATTCTGCTGCCGGGACGACTTTAGCCGTGTCAACAACTTTGGCCGCATCAATGGCTGCCGGAGCGGCTTTGGCCGCGTCAACGACATCAACGGCTTTAGTAAGGTCAACGGCTTTGGCAAGGTCAGCCGCCTTCGCAATGTCCGCGACTTTGCCGACCTCACCCACTCCGCCGGTTTCTACCATTGTGGCGAGGTCAAACACGCCGCGCCCAACGGCTTCCATCGGCTTGCCTTCTTTGATCGCCTGCTTGTAGGGAGCCGTGACCGCATTCCACATCCCCTTGCCGAACTGGAGGTCGTCTTTGGATGACTGAAGCGGGTCAAGACTCTTGGAAGCCTGCTCTAGCGTCTCCTGGCCTAGGGCAACATTCAGCAGTTCATGTGGGGCCTTCAGCGGGGAGCCGGGGATGTGTTCGGAGACCGCTTCCAGGCCCGCCACCGTGCTGAGAAGCCGCTCACCGATTGTTCGCCGATTTCAATGCCATAGTTTGTGGATGTCTCAGCCATGTTGATGCCTTTGCCGCCTGTTGGTGCCTTTGCCGTCGGTAGAGAACTCGGCGAGGGTGTCCACTGCTAATGCCACTGTAATCAAAGCAACCCGTCACCTAGTTAATGGGCGAGGCGGCTGCTTGTCTCCCAGAAGTTCGCGTACCATTTCCGCTACCTCCCGCAGCCAGACTTTCGCTCCCTCATCACTTGGATCATCTAAAACCCAATTGGCTTGCCAGGCGACAAGGTCAGATAAAGTGCCTTGTTCGACTGATGGATCAGCAAGGAGCAGCTCAATACCCGCCAAACCCTCCAGCACAGAGCGAGGATACTCAATAACCCTTTTGCTCAACCACACTCTAGCTTCTTCCCAGCTTTCGTCCGCAAAATAGGTGTTGAAGAACTTAGTTGCCACTTCCAGTGGAGCAGCGGGCGGGGCATCACGCATCGCTTTTAGCCTTGCCCAAGTTTGCGCCCGCTCCTCAGTTCTCTGAACATCCTTGTTCTCTTTATTGTTTGTATTAGTCATTTTTCTTCCGTTTAGTGCAGTTCTTTGAAGCTTTTCGAGTTGTGCTTAAAACCCTTTGCCATTTGGAAAGGCAGTAACGACTTTAATTGCAGAAGGATCACTTGGAACATCCACTATCGTAATAGTAACCAGGCTGGTTTGTCCATAAACCGCTTTCCGTGGCCCTAGACCGTGCTGCCCTCCATTGTAGTAACCCTCTCCTACAGCACTCTTTGTCCTAAATGTTGCGCTGTGCAGGTGTTTAAGCGCCAAATCCGAGCGGACCTGCTCCCAGTTGTCTCGCAGGTAGTCATTCACCGTCTGATTCATTGTCGTGTGGTCGTTCCACTTGTACGAGGCAGTCTCTGCACGATCCCACGGTGGATCGCCGTAGATACGTCCCTCGATATTCCGGTCTCCCGCAGGCACACCGTTGCGCTCAAGCGGGATGTCAGAACTATGGCGTTCCAATGTATGTGGTTTTGGATCAGATTTTTCAAAGTCTTTATCATTAGCGCTTATACTTACTTTTTTCGGCTCGTCGCCTAGTGCATCATAAGCCTTCATCACCCGTTCCATCTCAAGGTCTTCTGCAACCTTTGATGCAGGTTCAGGCGCTTTGGTCGCACCCATAACTGTCGGAGCCGCGACTGCCGGCTCTGACAACGCCGGTGCTACTTCTGCCGGTACACCCGCACCAAGCGCCGGTAGAGCGCCCGCCGCCGTCGCATCAACGGCTGGAACTGCGCCAACGCTTGCGGCTGGAACTGTGCCAACGCCTGCCGGTCCGAGAGGATCAAGCACTGCCGGCACTGTACCAACCGCCACCGGCACTCTGGCCGCGCCAACCGCTTCCGGTACAGCAGCACCCACCGCGACTGGTACTCTCGCCGCGCCCACCGCGACTGGCACTCTGGCCGCATCCGCACCTACGGCTACTGGCACTCTCGCCGCATCTGCACCTACGGCTACCGAATCCGCGACTTCCGCTGGCACACCCGCCCCAAATGACGGTACACCCCCGCCAAATGACGGCACAGAGGCCGCCGCCGTCGGTGCCGTGACAACTGGCTCCGGCAGCGCGGGGGGAATAATCCTCGCCGCCGGAACGGCATTGGCCGTACCAGCGGCTGCCGGAACGGCATTGGTCGCATCAGCGGCATTGGTGGCGTCAACGACATCAACGGCATTAGTGGCACCCGCAACTTCCGTGGCTTTCGTGGCGTCCGCGAGCTTGGCAACTTTGGCAAGTCTCGCCGCCTTCGCAACCCCGGCGAGCTTGATGACTTTGCTGACCCCGCCGGGTCCTACCAGCGTGGCGAGGTCAAAGCCGCCGCGCCCCACCGCCTCCATCGGCTTGCCGTCCTTGATTGCCTGCTCGTAGGGAGCGGCGATCCCATTCCACAGCCTCTTGAAGAACCGGCCGTCGTCTTTGGACGACTGAAGCGGGTCAAGACTCTGGGAGACCTGCTCCATCGTCTCTTGACCCAGGGCGACATTCAGCAGCCCATGCGCGGCCTTGAGCGAGTCCCCGGAGCCGGGGATGTGTTCAGCGACCGTCTCTAAGCCCGCCACGGTGCTGACCGGATGCAGCACCGCGTGCGCGACCCCGCCCACCAGACCAACCGCCCCCTTCGCCACGCCCCCCACAAGCTGCGTCCCGGCGTCTGCATTCTGGGCCGCCATCTCAGTCAGCGCTCCCACCACTGGAACCTTCCTGGTCTTTTTCGCCGCCCACCGCGTCGCGCGATGCTCTTTGGCTTCCACCCAGTCGACGCCGTAGTTGGCTTGGTTCTCTGCCCAGCTTACTCCCTTGTCAATGGTATCCCGTGTCTTCAGGGGGTGCAGTTGCCCGTGCGCGATCCCGCCCGCGAGACTCCCCGCTCCCTTCGCGAGCTGGCCTGCCGCATCCGTCTCGGCGTCTAAGCCCCGGCCAGCCAGGCTGACCGCCGCTCCCAGAACCGGGATCTTCTTGGTCCTTTTCGCCGCCCACCGCGTCGCGCGACGCTCTTTGGCTTCCACCCAGTCGACGCCGTGGTCCGCTTTGGCTTTCACCCAGTCGACGCCGTGGTCGGCTTTGTCCCGCAGATGCCTCGCTTCCCGCATCGTGCTGCTGGCGAAACGCTTCGTTCCCTTCACGGCTCTGTCCCGGAGACGGCCCGCTCCCCGCATAGCCCCGCCCACGAGATGCCGTACCTTCTTCACGGTCCGGCCCACGAGACGGCCCGCTCCCTTTGCTTCCCCGCCCAAAAAATGAGTCTCGGCGTCTATTTTATTGGCGACCTGGTTGGCCGCCTTTCCCAAGACCGGAACGCCCTGAACCTTGTTCGCGACCCAGTGGACGGCGTCATGCTCTTTGGCTTCCGCCCAATTTATGCCCCGGCTGAACCAGTTTCCCTGGTCGTCCTCACGCTGCACGGCTGTGAGCGCCAGGTTGGCGAACGAATGCAGAACAGGGGCCGGCGCAGCAGGGGCCGGCGCAAGGGCCGCGCCTGGCTTCACGGCCTGCGCCGGAGCCGCAGACGCGCGGGCACGCCGCGAAACACGAGACTTTTTCTGGTACATGGATGGTATTCCCGTGCCGCTATTCGTCTGAGCGGCCTGAAGCGCACACGGATTTCGTAAGTCGGCTAGTCGCCCTGCTACCTCATATCAAAGGGGTCCGGGCCAAACTGTCCCGGATTTTTCTCTATGCCCCCTTCAATCATCTTGTCGCCGAGCCATTCCGCGCCGTGTCCGAGGGCCATGCCGCCGGCCCCGACAAGGCCCAGCGGCCCGGCAGCCTCTACTCCGAGCAGGGACCCGGCGGTGGTTGCCAAACCGAGGTTCTGCGAGAACTTGTCCCCCGCGTAGTGCGGGTCACTGGGGTCGGTCGGCCCCTGCGTCGCCGATTGCGCCCCGCCGAGGAGGGTGAACAATTTGCCGAGCGGCCCTGGAAGCATCCCGCCGACGCCGAGGCCGACGCCGAGCGCATCATTGGCCGGGGTACTGAGCTGCGGGATGCCGGTGGCGCCGGCGGGCGCGGCAGGGACCGCCGGGCTGCCGGGCTGGGCGTCGTCTTCGCCAGGAGCTGCGTCGCGCTGAACTGTCGGCGCAAGGGGCGCGGCCTGTCCCTGCTGGACGACATGGGTTAGCTCGTGCGCCAGCAGCCGACGCCCTTCCCCGCTGCCTGGCGCAAACTCCCCCGACCGGAACGCAATGTTGCTGCCCACCGTGTACGCCCGCGCCGCCACTGACTGCGCCGACGATGACGCCGAGGCGTTGTCGTGGATCCGCACTTTGGAGAAGTCATGGCCGAAGCGCGGCTCCATGAAGCTGCGGGTGTCGGGGTCTAAAGGCCGTCCGCCGCTGGCAAGGCCGGTGGAGACGACGCCGCTGACATCGGCAGTGGCGAGGTCTTCGCCGGCCTCTGCGCCCGTGTCTGTGCGCTGGGCTTCCTCGTCACACGCCGCACAGCGCTGAAGCAGGTTCGGAACAGCGCCCGGCAGCGGTTTTCGCTGCACGTCGCCGTCGTCGGGACCGTACTGGCTGGGATCGTCTTGGCTAGGATCGTACTGGGCAGAACTGTCTTGGGCAGAACTGTCTTGGGCAGAACTGTCTTGGTCGGGACCATCTTGATCAGAACCGTCTTCGTCGAAGTCGTCTTCGCGCTGAAGCTGGGTGCTGCCTGACGGCAAAGACATCCGCATCACCTGGTCGGCGGTGGCGTCGGCCTCCTGCTCGTAGGTGTCGCCGGGCGTGTTGACGGAAAGCTTGAACTGAGCGGCGGGGGCGGCTGGGCTTGTCAGCGCAATTTGGCTGAACGAGTGCAGGGCGCGGGCGGGGCTGCTGGGAATGGCGTCCGGCTCGGCGCCAGGAAGCGTGGTCGTCGGCGAGGCATTTGTCAGTGAGGCATTTGTCGGTGCGGCGCGGCGGACGCGCGAGGAATGCTGCGGCATGGTGGGTCTCCTTTAAGATGCAGTACGATCAAGAGTCAATACAATCAAGAGTCAGTATAGTCGGCAGAAAACAGCGAAAAATTAGCGTCTGAAACCTTGTCGGCGGTCTCAGCTTGGGCGGCGGCTCCTGCTGCGTATCGGTACCGTGAACAGTACCCGGAAGGCGCAGGTTTTCAACTTTATTGCCTTCGTCGTGATGATACCAGAAAAGTCACTCAGGGGCGTTCAGCCGGGTTTGCAGACTTCGGTACTTCCCGAACAAATCGCCGTAAATGTCCTCGTCAACGTCAAACTTCTGATAATCACTCAGCACATACTCAATCAGCCGGTTGATGGCTTCGAGCGCCAAATGAAAGTCTTCCTCCCCCTCCCGGAACTCGATAATAATGAACAAAGCGCTCACGAAGTCGGAGTCGTCCGCCGCCGCGTCGCTTTGCAGGTAGCTAATGGCAGCGGGCAGGTAAAACCGAAAGGCTTTAGGTCCCATCCACATCAGGTCTTCTTGGTAATAGAGGCTATTCTCGCGGAACAAAGCCTCGGCTTCTTCGAGTGTCTTGTGGTAGAAATGTCGAGAGGCTCTTGCCCCGTCCAGCGAGTTGTAAACATTGATTTCTTCCTGAGAAGGCAGGGTCACAAGCTTCTCCTTTACTTGGTCGGCTTCAAATCTTTCCATCCGTCCAGTAGGTGGTCAGTGTGGTTTCCGGCGCATCCCCCGCAAAGTCCTGCGGGTATGTGTCGCGAGCGTAGTCAAAAAACAGCCGAATGGCAATGCGCTGTTCATCGCTGAGTAAACGCACCAATTCATCAAAACGCGCCGTACTTCCTCCTTCATAAAACGAAGGAGACAGGGTCCAAAGGAGGGCATCGAACACAAAGCCGACTTTGTCCGGTTCTAGGGAAGCGATGAGAAACGCCGGAAGGTAGTAGTGCAACGCCGCCGGCAACAGCATGGACAAGCTGGCCTGGTGCCAGATGATCTCCTCGGTGTCCAGGTCGCTCCACTTTTTGCCCTTCAAGCGAGCAGCGATGGACGCCGGTTCCCCGGTGGCTTCCCGGCCCAGCGCAACAAGGTTATCATCACCGGGATAGCGCACGTCCTGGAAAGCGTGCTGGATTAACGCCTCAAATTCCTTGTGAATAGAAATGGAAATACCCTTCATGCCAGGCGTTAGTACCGGGCTTCTTCGGGTACAGCCCCGCTGCTTTCATGCGGCTCTGCGGTCCAGGCATCCACGAGCCGGTCAAAACCAGGGATGCTGGATTGTCTTTCTAACTGCCTTATGGCTTCCTTCGCCTCCGCGAAACGCCAGCCGGCAGAATTGAGCGACATCCATGCCCCCTGAAGATCGTCTTTTTGCAGCAGCCGTGCAAACAACTGAGGCTGGTCAGTGGTGGTAAACCACGGCGGGGCAAAGGGTGAGTGACGGATACGCTCGCCTAGTTCTTCGCTGACCTCGAACGTGCAAACGCTGGATAAACCCGGCGCTGTCAGAGCCATTTCATCATGAGGGAAATCCCCAGGATAATCTTGTGCATCGCCCTGGTAGCAGGTGAGCGGCGGGTCAGGTGCGAAGGCAGGGAGATTGATCAGAATTGCGTCGTCAGCGCCGTTTGCTTCGGCAAGTCCAGCAATTTCAGTCAACTGAGTAGGATTGACGCCGGCCTGCCGTGCGAATTTTTGGATGTCCGACGTGACTGTGCCTTCTATCGTGATCGCTATGAGAAGCACACGCAGCATAAGCTGCATGAAATCACGGGAGATTTCAGTCGCGCCATACTCATCCCGCACATAAACCTCGACAAATGTCGGCTGTCTTTGCGGCGCGAACCAATGTTTCCAGTACCCGGTGTAGCTGGGGCTGTCCGTCGCCCAAAGCGGGATCAGCGCCGGAACAAATCCGTAGGCATTAAAAGGAGTATCCGTATAGAACGGGATTTCTAATGTTCTAAAAGCAATCTCCATCGCGGCTGGCGGCAAAGGCAAAAACAGGTCTTTATACTTGTTCACTGTTCCCTCTTCACTTTTTCCTTCCCTCACTCCGGCACAGAAGCGTAAGCCTCTGGAACAGCCTGGTTGATGTACCACAGCCAGTACTCGCGCAGGCGGGCGATCTCCGGCGGCGTGTCGCCTTTGTAGGGCAAGGAGCAGAAAAAGTCCGTGTGCCAGCTCCAGGGATCATAATCCCAATCCTTTTCATCCGCCGGAAGGGGGTCGTCAGGAAAGATGATGTCGCAACAAGCGGCTGTCACGAGCTTTGCCGAGCCATAGCCGACATACTCAGGTTCAAACTCGTAGTCTTCGTCGTCGTCCCAGCTATCGAGTTCGGTCCAAAACGTATCCCTGGGTTTGTCGGCACGATCAGGGTCAAGTGTGCCGTCTAGGACTTTGCGTGCGAGCTTCAGCATGATCTGTGGGCCTATGTGCTCTGGATACGCCGCGACCCAAAGCGGCAGAACATGCTCGACGCAGGCAACGAAGAGCTGGCCCCGGCGAAGGTGTCCTTTGGTAAAGGGGGCATCGTCTTCCGGTCCGTCGAGTGGCCCCATCGCCAGCCAGAGTTGTTTTCTGCAAAACAGCGGCAGTTCGCCGGTGGGGTCCCGCATTAGCTCCTCTCGCGCGGCTTCGGCAATGGCGGGGAAGTCCGTGAAAAAGCTCATTGCGTCTCATTCTCTTGCTTGCTCTTCGGGTGTTCTTCGTTGGAAACTTCCCGCCCGTCGCTACTCGTCATCAAGAATTGTAGTCTCGGTCAGCGGAACGCCGATGAGCTGACTGACGGCTTGCCTGGTTTCTTCCAGATTGCTGCCCGCCGCGCCTCCAATCAGCAGCGAGTACCCAGTTTTCTCAGAGAACATCAAGCTGAACGCCACGCCTTCACCTTCCACGCAGATCCCACCTCTATCCGAGAACCACTGAGGCGACCAGGGCGGCGCGGACGCCCAGGCGATGGCCCGCGCAAAGCTCTCCGGGGTCGCGGGCAGCCCGGCGTCGGTGAAGAACTTGAATTGGGGCAGGGACGGGAGGCGGTAAGTGGTGTAGCCTAAGCAGTATACAAGCTGAAGCAGGGAGTCCGAGTAGAACACCGGCTTGCCATTGTCCATGGCTACCACGGGCGCGGTTCCTTCCCCGCGCAGGTCAAGACAGAAGACGTCGGAAGACATACAGAATGCGCCGATGATCAAACAGCCTTCGGGGGGATCATCAGTTTCTTCGTCGTCGTCTTCTTCTAAAATACCGGCGTCTAGGTACTTGTTGACAATCTCATAGTAGGTTGAGATCGAGGAGATGTCGGTACTGCACTCGCCGGCAAAGACAAGGCGGTCCCGGCCATTGCCCAGGTGCCGCAAGAAGTCCTTGTAGTCGTCGGGCAGAGGCCGGCGCATGGATCGGCGCACGGTTTCCTCAAGCTGGTTGATCTCTTCTTCGGTTGCGCCTTGGATGCGCTGTGGGAACTGAGGGTCGAACTGGGCGACGTAGGCCACAAAGCCGCTCACCGACTTTTCGCTGACTTCGATGCCATAGTTTGCCGATGTTTCAGCCATGTTGATGCCTCTGCCGCCGGTAGAGAACCCGGCGAGCGCGTTCACTGCTGATGCCACCGTAATCAAATGTAGTCAAAGCAATCCGTCACCCGATTGACGGGCGCGGCGGCTGCTTGTCTCCCAGAATCTCGCGCACCATCTCTGCTACCTCCTGAAGCCAAGCCGTCGCGCCTGCATCAGTCGGGTCGTAGTCCAAGCCTTTGTTCGCATCCCACATGACCAAGTTGTACAAAACGCCTTCCTCGGCAGGCGGGTCTGCCAGCAATCCTTCCATGCCTGCAAGGCCCGCTAGCACTGAGCGAGGGTTAATTGTAACTCGGCTGACGAGTTCCTCTTCGGCTTCTTCCCAGTTATTGTCAGCAAAAAAACTTCTGAGAAACTTGGCCGCTGCTTCCAGGGGCGGGGCAGGCGGGGCATCCATCTTCGCGCGGAGCATCGCCCGCACTCTATTCTGCTCTATCTCTACTATGCTTGCGTTTGCACTTTCTTCTTTGTCAAACCCGTTCATCTTGTGCCCTCTTGTTGTATTTCATTTTGATCCGCCTCTGCTCAATGAGTCACACGAACTCAATACCCTTTTCCATTAGGGAATGCACGAATAATGTTGATCGCGGAAGGATCAGTGGGCACCGTATTTATCGTGATGGTTACTGTGTTCGTTTTCCCATAAGTGGCCTGTCTTGGTCCGACGCCATGCTGACCATTGTTGTAGTAGCCTTCTCCTACGACGCTCTTCGTGTTGAACGTGGCTTCATGTCTCTGTCCCTGTGCTAAATCTGATCGGACCTGTTCCCAGTTGTCTTGCAGATATTTATTCACTGTCCGGTTTATAGTCGCAACATCCTTCCACTTGTAAGAGAAGTTATCAGGAGGGAGAGGGCGCCGGGAGGTGGAAGCAGATGGTCTCCACGGTGGATCGCCATAGATACGCCCCCCGATAGTTCGATCTCCCGCAGGCGCACCATTGCGCTCAAGCGGGATGTCAGGACCATGGCGTTCCAAAGTGTGAGCATCTGCATAGTCGCCATCGTTTTTAACGATGTCTACTTTCGGCGGTTTTTTTCCAAGATCATCATAAGCCTTCATCATCCGTTCCGTCTCAGGGTCTTCTGCAACCTTTGGCACGGGTTCAGGCGCTTTAGTCTCGGACGCGGGTTTGGGCGCAGCGAGAGCGCCTGCCGGTTCTGTCTTAGACAGAGGCGCAGCGGCTTCGGTGGCCGTTGGGGCGGCACCAGTGACCGGCACGAGAGGACCCGCCGCCGTCGGCACGAGAGGACCCGCCGCCGTCGGCACAGTGGCACCCACCGCTACCGGAGCCGCGACTTCCGCCGGCACAGTAGCACCAAGCGCCGGTACACCCGCGCCAAGCGCCGGGAGAGCGCCCGCCGCCGTCGCATCAACGGCTGGAACTGCGCCAACTGTTGCGGCTGGAACTGCGCCAATGGCTGCGACTGGAACTGCGCCAACGCCTGCGGCTGGAACTGCGCCAACGCCTGCCGATCCGAGAGGATCAAGCGCTGCCGACACGAGGGGATCAAGCGCCGCCGGAACTGCACCAACCGCCGGTACAGCAGCACCAACTGCCGCCGGTGCCGCCGCCGTTTTCGGCCAGGGTTCGCTGGATGCCTACCACGACATCAGGCAGGTTGGAGTTGTCGGCGTTCGGGCGCGAAATGCTGTAGGGAGCGAATGATGAGAAAATTGCCCCTCTTGCTTTAGAAGGGCAAAGATTTCTGTGAGCTGAGGACTTAGCTTTGGAAGTAGGCCCGGTTAAGGGGGGGGCCGAGCTGATAGTTGTCCTCCACATGGAAGTCAGACAAGAGCCGGTTAATAGCTTCCTGTTGCCATTGCACTTCGGCCTCAGTGTTCTCGGCGACCTCGGAGGCTTTTGTGAGGCATTCGACTAAATCTTCGGGGCCAACATCGGCCATGTCACTGCCCAAAGGCGATGACCCCGGCGGGGCTTCCTCTGTTTGATAGGTTGCTATCTCACCTGTGGCGTAGTATAAGCATGCCACAACTGATAACATTGCGTCGCGTGGCGCTGTGTCCTTTTCGAAGTCCATTGAAGCATGAGCCAGAGGATCTATTTGCTCATACAGATCCTGACATTTTGTATTTCCTCCGCCCACCCATTTCCAGCCATCCTCCAAACCACGATGAATGAGAGGATAGTGATCGTCGTCAGTGCGGAGGAGGGTTGCGGCACGCTCAACACTTGCCAGCCCAAGAGCAACCCGAGCATAAGAAGGGAGGTGCAGGAGTGCCTTTTCAATAGTATCTTGCTCAATAATATGTTCCATGTTTGGCTTCCTTTCAAGATAGTTTACCGCGTTATGGAGATGTCGTTTTTGTGGCAATTCCGTTTTTGATTGTTAAAACTTTACCTGGAGCTTCATCACTTGTGTATATGAATGTGACATCTGGGTAAGCCTGACTTAACTTCATTGGAACTCCTAATCTATCTGGTAGTGCGGATGGAGTATTGATACCCCATTTGCAGGAAGCGCAGGTATCCAATTCTGTGTGCATATAGACGTTCGCCCCTTGTAGGTCTGCCGCTTTTAGATCGCCATTTTCCGTTTTCGATTTCACGGCACGATCAAACTCCCCCGCCAAGTTTTGTTCTGCATGTGATTGTGCGCGATCAATACTTCCATCTCCATGAATGAATGTAGTATCGGGTATGTCCCCGGTATACCGAGAACCGCCCTCGAAGACATGGTTTTCCAGCCCTAGAATGTCTGTGCGTGCAACACCGACGCAGCCTCCAAGCTTTTTGTCGTTTATCACGCCTCGTGCAACTCCGCTATTTGCTCTCGTCTGTGCCGTTCCCCGCGACAGCATCTGCTGCCTGAGTGCAGGGTCTTTCGGGATCGGCTCTGATGAAGTGCCTTGAGCAAACGGCTTACCATTTGGCTTCAAAGGAATGGGCTGAACTGAGGCGGCACCGGACATAGGTTCACGCGCAGCGAGGGCGTCTGCCGGTTCTGTCTCGGACAGAGGCGCAGCGGCTTCGGTGGCCGTCGGGGCGGCACCGGTGGCCGGGGCGACTGCCACCACAACTGGTGCCGCCCCCGCCGCATCAAGCGCCGCCGGTACGAGGGGATCAAGCGCCGCCGGTACAGTAGCACCAGCCGCCGCCGGAACTGCCGCGCCAACCGCCGCCGGTACACCCGCACCCGCCGCCGCATCAATGGCCGGACCTACGCCAACTGTTGCCGCCGGTACGAGGGGAGCCATCGCCGCCGGTACGAGGGGACCCACCGCCGTTGGTACAGGATCAAGTACCGCCGGTACACCCGCACCAAGCGCCGGGAGAGCGCCCGCCGCCGTCGCATCAACGGCTGGAACTGCGCCAACGCCTGCCGGTCCGAGAGGATCAAGCGCTGCCGACATGAGGGGATTAAGCGCCGCCGGAACTGTGCTAGCCGCCGTTGGAACTGTACCAACCGCCACCGGCACTCTGGCCGCACCAACCGCTTCCGGTATAGCAGTCCCCACCGCCACTGGCACTCTGGCCGCGCCAGCCGCGACTGGTACTCTGGCCGCATCCGCACCCACGGCTACCGAATCCGTGACTCCCGCTGGCACACCCGCCCCAAATGACGGTACACCCGCCCCAAATGACGGCAGAGCGGCCGCCGCCGTCGGTGCCGTGGCAACTGGCTCCGGTAGCGCTGGGGGAACGACCTTGGCTGCCGGTGCGGCATTGGCCGCATCAGCGGCATTGGTGGCGTCAACGACATCAACGGCATCAGTGGCGCTAACAACTTCCGTGGCTTTCGTGGCGCCCGCGAGCTTGGCAACTTTGGCAAGTCTCGCCGCCTTCGCAACCCCGGCGAGCTTGATGACTTTGCTGACCCCGCCAGGTCCTACCAGCGTGGCAAGCTCAAAGCCGCCGCGCCCCACGGCTTCCACTTTCTGAAAGTCTCGCAAAACCAGCAAGGCGAACAATAGAAAAGACGCTCAAAGCCTCACTCTTTGTCTGCGGCTTTCTCTGCTGCGCCTGCCTTCTCCGCTATACCTTGCTCGGCCTCGACACTGAATGGCCCCAAACGCGGGTGCTCCCCATACCTGGCATGAGCCTCTTGAAGCCAACTGTAGTGCGGATCATCCGGCGCTATCTCGTACTCCTCCATCAGCCGCCCCGCCTCATCCCACTTCTTCTCGCGCACCCGGACGCCGTACTCCATCAACGCTTCGCGCCGCAACTGCCCCGCTTCATCCCATTCCCGCTTCGGGCCATAAACCAGGCCGTTGTAGGACGTTGTCTCTTCCTGAAGCTGCCCGGACGGATACCAGGTGCGCGATGGCCCGTGATACTGGCCGTTCAGGAACCCCGTCTCGGTCCAAAGCTGGCCGTCACGCCGCAACTCATAAGCGATCCCCGTGAAGAGCTGCTCCCGCCAGTAGTAGGTATCGCCGTCGGACGTGTCCAGTTCACCGTATTCCACACGTGTCATTGTTTATTCCTCTCCAGATCGCTTCTCTACTGTCCTGAAACGTCTTTGGCGTCCCTCGCTGGCACGTCTTTGGCGTCCTTAGCCTGAGCCTTTCTCGCGTACTGTTCCCGAACCTGTTTGGCGACTTTGTCCAGGTAGTCTTCCTGCCCGTATTTCTCCACTTCTGCCGCATGCACTCCCGGCGTGACTTGAACGCCGTGAGTGATGTTCAAGCAGTTGACGCAGCGCGGCATGGCATCTCCCATGTTTCCCCAGCTTGTCGTCATCGCGTTGTGAACAACAAACTCACCCAGGTTCTCTCTCGTACACGGTATTTTCCGTGATCTTCGGAATTTAAAAGCCTTGTCCAGCGCAACTACCTCGGCATGCATTCCTGCCCCAAACTTCGGCAGTAGCTTCTCGAAGTTTCCTGTCACTTTCGGTGCAACACCATCTACTCGTTCCCAATAATCTCCAAAAAGTTCGAGCGTCAGCGGGTCAAGGGCTTTAGGTTTAGGATCTTCTGCCATATTTTGGCCAATATATATGTCGTCAATATCTGGGTGTGTGTCCAAAACACTTGCCTGACAAGGATTGCCATCCTTAAGAGATCGATCTGCCACGATTGCATCAACCTGTGGCTGAACCGCCGCTTTGAGCCGTTCCGTTCGCTGGTCGAGCAGTTCCGCGGCTTTTTGAGCTTCCGTTTTGCCTGCCGCCGGTACCATGTCCGCCGCCGGTACCATGTCCGCCGCCGGTACCATGTCCGCCGCCGGTGCCATGTCCGCCGCCGGTGTGACGGCTTCCGGCACTTGAGCCGCCTTCACGGCTGCTGGGTCTACGACTGCTGGGTCTACGACTGCTGGGTCCAGTGATGTTGAGGGAACAACCTCTGCCGCTGGCAGCACTGGGAGGGCATCCACCGGCGGCAGCACTGGGAGGGTATTGGCTGCGTCAGCAACTTCAACGGCATTAGTGGCGTCAACAACTTCCGTGGCTTTCGTGGCGCCCGCGAGCTTGGCCACTTTGGCAAGTCTCGCCGCCTTCGCAACCCCGGCGAGCTTGATGACTTTGCTGACCCCGCCGGGTCCTACCAGCGTGGCAAGCTCAAAGCCGCCGCGCCCCACGGCTTCCACTCTCTGAAAGTCTCGCAAAACCAGCAAGGCGAACCAGAGAAAAGACGCTCAAAGCCTTACTCTTTGTCTGCTGCTTTCTCTGCTGTGCCGGCTTTCTCTGCTGCGCCTGCTTTCTCTGCTACGCCGGAGGCGGCTTCGACGCTAAGCTGACCCAAGCGTGGGTCATTCCCGTATCTGGCACGAGACCCTTCGAGTCGGCTGTAGCGCGGATCATCCGGTGCCATCTCGTACTCCTCGATCAGCCGCCCGTCCGCGTCCCACTTCTTCTCGCGCACCCGGACGCCGTACTCGATAAACGCCTCGCGCCGCAACTGCCCGGCTTCATCCCACTCCCGCTCCGGGCCATAAACCAGGCCGTTGTAGGACGTTCTCTCCTCCTGAAGCTGCCCGGACGGATACCAGACGCGCACCGGCCCGTGACGCTGGCCGTTCAGGAACCCTTCTTCGGACGCAAGCTGACCGTCACGCCGCAGTTGGTAGGCGACCCCGGTGAAGAGCTTTTCGTTGGTGAAGCGGTAGGTCACGCCGTCGGGTGTGTCCATCCAGTAGTAGGTATCGCCGTCGGGCGAGTCCAGTTCATCGTAATCCGCACGGAGCATCATTTATCCCCCTCCAGATCACTTTTTTGCGGTTCTGGCACGCCTTTGGCGTCCTTCGCTGGCACGTCTTTGGCCTGAGCCTTTTTGGCGACTTGATCCCGAACCTGTTTGGCGACTTTGTCCAGGTAGTCTTCCGGCCCGTATTTCTCCACTTCTGCCGCATGCACTCCCGGCGTGACTTGAACGCCGTGAGTGATGTTCAAGCAGTTGACGCAGCGCGGCATGGGATCTCCCATCTTTCCCTTGCTTATCGTCATCGCGTTGTGAACAACAAACTCCCCCAGGTTCTCTCTCGTACATGGTATGTTCCGTGATTTTCGGAATTTGATAGCCTTGTCCAGCGCAACCATCTCCGCATGAATTCCGCCCTCGTAGTCCGGCCCTAGCTTCTCGAAGTTGTTCTTGGACAATCCTGCCTCTTTCGGTGCAACACCATCTACTCGTTCCCAAAAATCTTTACGAAGTTCGAGTGTCAGCGGGTCAAGGTCATCAGGAGCTTTTGCCATATTTTGGCCGGTATATATGGCGTCGATATCCGGGTGTGTGTCCAAAACACCTGCCTGACAAGGATTGCCTTCCTTAAGAGGTCGATCTGCCACGATTGCATCAACCTGTGGCTGGACCGCCGCTTTGAGCCGTTCCGTTCGCTGGTCGAGAAGTTCCGCGGCTTTTTGAGCTTCCGTTTTGCCTGCCGCCGGTGCCATGTCCGCCGCCGGTGCCATGTCCGCCGCCGGTGCGACGGCTTCCGGCACTTTGGCCGCATCCGCTGCCGCCGGAACAGCCTCGCCAACCGTCGCCGGCACACCAGCCGCCGGCACACCAGCACCAGCCGCATCAATGGCCGGAACTGCGCCAACAGTTGCCGTCGGCACAGCGGCACCCGCCGCCGTCGGCACAGCGGCACCAAGCGCCGGTACACCCGCGCCAAGCGATGGTACACCCGCGCCAAGCGATGGTACACCCGCGCCAAGCGATGGTACACCCGCGCCAAGCGACGGTAGAGCGCCCGCCGCCGTCGCATCAACGGCTGGAACTGCGCCAATGGCTGCGACTGGAACTGCGCCAACGCCTGCGGCTGGAACTGCGCCCGCGCCTGCCGGTCCGAGAGGATCAAGCGCTGCCGGTACAGTAGCCGCCGGTCCGAGGGGATCAAGCGCCGTTGGTACACCCGCACCCACTGCCGCCGTCGGTGCCACGCCAACTGGTTCCGGCAGCACAACTGGTTCCGGCAGCGTTGAGGGGACGACCTGCGCCTTTGGCAGCGCCGAGGCGGCTTCCGTTACTTGAGGGGCGGCTTTTACCGTCGCCGAGGCCGCTTCTGCCGGTACACCAACCGCTGCCGGAGTGGCTTTGACCGTGTCGCTGGCTTTGGTAACTTCGCTGGCTTTGGTAACTTCACCGGCTTTGGTAACTTCACCGGCTTTGGCAAGGTCGCCGGCTTTGGCAAGGTCACCGGCTTTGGCAAGGTCACCCATTCCGCCGGTTTCCATCATTGTGGCGAGGTCAAAGCCGACGCGCCCTACGGCCTCCATCGGCTTGCCGTCCTTGATCGCCTGCTCGTAGGGAGCGGCGATCCCGTTCCACACCTTCTTGAAGAACCGCCCGTCGTCTTTCAGCGACTCAACGGGGTCGGACGCCGCGTTTGCCTGCTCTAGCGTTTCCTGGCCCAGGGTGACCTTCAGCAGCTCATGCGCGGCTTTCAGCGGGTCCCCGGAGATGGGAACGTGTTCAGCGAGCGCTCCCGCGCCTGCCACCGTGCCGAGCGGGTTCACGGCGGTGTGCACCAGCCCGCCTGCGAGATTAACCACTCCCTTCACGGCTCCGCCCACAAGCTGCGTTCCGGCGTCTGCATTCTGCGCCGCTATCTCGGTCAGCGCTCCCACCACCGGGATCTTCTTGGTTCTTTTCGCCGCCCACCGCGTCGCGCGATGCTCTTTAGCTTCCACCCAGTTGACGCCGTAGTTGCCTTGATTTTCTAGCCAGGTCACCTGCTTGTCAAGCTGCTTCCGGGTCCGCAAGGGGTGCAGGTTCTCGTGCGCGGCCTCGCCCAGCAGTTTGCCGCCTCCTTTGGCAAGCCAGCCTGCTGCATCGGTTTCGGCGTCTGCGTTCTCGGCGAGGAGGCGGGTTGTCGCTCCTAGAACCGGGATCCGCTTGGTCCTTTTCACGGCCATCTGCGACCAGCGACGCTCTTTGGCACGCCCCGCGTCTACATGGCGGTCGAAGTTCTGTTCCGTATCGTCTATGCCCTTGTCAACTCCGGCCTGAAACTTGCCGACTCTGTCCTGAAAACGGCGTCCTCCCTTGACAAGCCTGCCTCCGAACGCGCGTCCTCCCCGCGCAAGGCCGCCCACGAAAGCGCGTCCTTTCTTCATGCCTCCGCCCACAAGAGCGCGGCCTTTCCTTACGCCCCCGCCCACAATATGACCCGCGCCCTTGAGTTCTCCGGTGACAACATGAGTCCCGGCGTCTAGGGTGTTGGCGGCCCTGTTGGCCAGCGGTCCCACAACTGGGATTCCCCGGACCTCGTTAGCGAGTCCGTGGGACACAACATGCACGCCGGAGTCGACCGCGTCCATGGTCCGGTCGAACCAGCCTCGATGGTCCTCCTCACGCTGCACGGCGGCTGTGAGCGCCAGGTTGGCGAACGAATGCAGAACAGGGGCCGGCGCAGCAGGGGCCGGCGCAAGGGCCGCGTTCGGCTTCACGGCCTGCGCCGGAGCCGCAGACGCGCGGGCGCGTCGGGAATAAGGTTTTTTCTGGTACATGAGTGGTGTTCTCGAAGGGTGTTCTCGTTTTGGACGCTCGCCGGAGCGGTCTCAAGCGCCACAACTTCCGTGTTCTAAATCCCGTGTTCTAAATCCCGTGTTCTAAATCCAGTCGGCGGTCTCGGTTTGGGTCAGCGTTTTTTCCAGTTTGGCGTACTCGGTCTGGGCGGCCCGCAGCAGATGGATCATGCGGACCGGCTCGCCCGCTTCGGCGGCGAGAAACGCCCCGCCTAAAGCGATGTTTCGGATGGTGCCGCCGGCGACGTTCAGGCGGGCCAGCTTTTCCGGGGCCAGCGCATCGGTCGGCACGGACGCGGGGTAAACGCGCCGCCAGATTTCCGCCCGCTCCACGGTAGTGGGGAACGGGAACTGGACGACAAACCGGATGCGCCGGAGAAAAGCCGTGTCAATAGACGACTTCAAGTTGGTGGTCAAAATCGCCAGCCCCGGATACGCTTCCATGCGCTGCAACAAGTAACTGACTTCGAGGTTCGCGTAGCGGTCATGGCTGTCTTTGACTTCGGTGCGCTTGCCGAACAGGGCGTCGGCCTCGTCAAACAGCAAAATCGCGCCCCCGGCCTCGGCGGCGTCGAAAACACGCCGCAGGTTCTTTTCAGACTCGCCGATGTACTTGCTGACCACGGCGCTGAGATCAATCTTGTAGAGGTCTAAGCTTAATTCGCGGGCCAGAACCTCCGCCGCCGTCGTTTTGCCGGTGCCGCTTTCGCCGGAAAACAGGGCGGTGACCCCCAGGCCGCGCGTGCTGCGCCCGCCGAAGCCCCACGTCTGGTACACCGTGCTGCGCCGCCGGACATTGGCGAGAATGTCGTGCAGAACGTCCTGCTGCGGCTTCGGCAAAATCAGATCATCCCAGGTCGTCTTTGCTTCAACCCGCTCGGCCAAGTTGTCCAAGCTTGTCCTGGCCCCTACCCGGCAGGCGTTCCACAGCGCGGTTTCCAGCGGCACCGCCTCGCCGTGCGCCGCCAGGCGAGCGGTTTCGGCGAGGGCGCTCAGGCTTGCGGCGCGAACCGCTTCCAGGCCGACATCGAAATGGGCGGTCAGGTGGGCCAGCGCTTCGTCCAGACCGGCGGCTTCAGGGCCGAGCGCGGCCTCCCAAAGCGCGTGCTGCTCTTCGAGCGCCGGCTTGCCGATTTCAAGCGTGATGACCGAGCGCTGCCGGAACGAGCGCCGCTCCGGGACCGCCACAAAAAACGGGCCGGTGATCCGCTCGATCAGCCGGGCGGCAATCCCCGTCCGCTCCGCCCCCCCGCCTTCCGGCCCGGCGTTTTCCAGGCTGTCGCAGTCGAGAAGCAGGGCGCTTGCGGTCAGGGCCGCTTCCCGCTCCCACAGCCGGACCAGCGGCTCCAGCTCGCCGGGGGCGGTCGGCAGGGCTTCGGCAGGCAGCGCGAAAAGCCGCAAGCCGGACTGGGCGCAGGCTTCCGCCGCCACCGCGCGTTTGGCCGCCCCGCCTTCGCCGACAAGCTGGACCACCGGCAGGGTTGTCCGGCTTGGCGCCTGGCCCCAGGCCGCGACAATCTGGTCCGCCTGGGCCTGATGCGACGCCACCAGAACGCCGGACACCGGAACCGGCTGGGTGAGGTCCAGCAGCCGCTCATCCGCCGAGTCGATCCCGACCAAATAGTGCAGAATCCGCTCGTCAATCCGCAAGGGGCTGACGGTCAGCCCATGTCCGGGCGCCATCTCAATCAAGCGCCAGCGGCGAAGCGGCCCGGCGGGGGTCAGCGCGTTCCAGTGAGCGCCCGGCAGTCCGGCAAGCGCCAGGCTGAAGGTTGGATAGCGCCGGGCCGGATCGCCCTGCACCTCGGCGCAGACGGCGGCGACCTGGGCATCCAGCTCAATGCCCGCGCACAGCACCAGCACCTGGCGCTCGAAGGGCGACAAGCCGAAGATGGCGCACAAGCGGTCCAGCGCCAGCGGCCCGTTCGCGCCCTCGCCGGCGTCTTCGGAGCCGGACAGCGGCAGGCTCTCCTGGTGGGCAGCGTGCCGCTTGAGGCGGTCCAGCACTTCCGCCAGGGCTTCCGAAAGCCCGCGCTGGTTGATTTCCAGCCAGGAGCCGGACTGTTCGCCTTTCATAACTCGTCCTTCATAACTCGTCCTTCATAACTCGTCCTTCATAACTCAGTTCCCAGATCGCTGAACATCTCGACCGTGACTTTATAGAGCGCCGACAAGCGGTAGGGGGTTTGGAAGATGGACCAAAGATTGAGCA
>JAABUQ010001624.1_pt1 | contig 47571 bp, 51 predicted proteins | sample 5560001 | NCBI WGS metagenome assembly JAABUQ01 (sample SAMN10711888, study PRJNA513371) | rock metagenome | isolation source: Antarctica rocks | place: Antarctica: Victoria Land, Finger Mt nord | collected 2015-12-18
ATCTCTCGTTTATGTGTCACTAATTCCATCATGATACAATACTACCTCTTACTATACTTTCACGTTTGCCAATTTCATCATGATGCTATTTATACTCACCTATTGCTCATAGTACCGTACCTGTACTCACTTCAATTTTATCATGATACAATACAATATACTCCCTTATGTATGTATTCCATATATACACGTGTGATTGCTACTCACACTTGCCTATGCTGTGAGCATGTCTCTCCGCAGGCACCGGGGACTCTGTTTTGGGTATGCTGTACCGGAGGCAAGAGGTATAGTGTGTGGGGCTGTAGTCATGTTCTGGGGGCTTGGGTGTATGCAGACGAACAAATATACCTCGCCTGCCAGAAATGCATCCTAGCGCATCTTTGTGAGAGGGGTATTATGGATAGTGCAATGTATCTTGCTTCTTGGTTCCTTAGCAAGGCCATGCCAGTCAAAAAAGCAAGATGCTTTTCTTACAACACCCAAAAAGCATCTTGCTGTATAAGTATTACTAGTAATATATACCGCAAGATGCTTTTTGGACGGTCCCTATGGTTCCTCTTCATACTGCTAGGCATCTTGCTTTTTTGATGTGTCGAGATGCAGAGAGAAAAGCATCTTGCTTTTTGTGTGGTTTTGTTGGTTCCTCGTAGTAGTGCAAGGCAAGTTGCTTTTTGGACTAGTACTTTGTGTTTGCATGATTGCTTCTCACATATGTCATCCCTATACTACTGTCATGCCCTTACACAAGGTGCGAGTCAGGGGGGATCGCTCCCGCTCTTCCTTCTGTTTTGCAGCTCACTCTTCTATCTTACTCTTTCTTGTAAGGGCATCTTTTCCTCTTCAACACGCCAGATGCTGTTTCGGGTTTCCCCTTGCAGCTGACTCTCTGTATGGCTCCGAAAAGCAAGATGCTTTTTTCGCTTGTGGTATCCTGGCGAGTAGAATCGCATTCTCGTGTGGTGTTTGAGGGATGGGGTGATTAGTGAGGCGTGCAGAGGCTCATTTGCGCCGACTCAAGAGCATCAGTATTACCACGATGATTACAAGCACGATTAGGTATGATATTTGGATGCTCAGCGTGAGTATATTGTTCTGTACGATGAGGCTCATCGGCTTCTCTTCTCTCTGTGTTTGCTCTGTCTAGTGGGAATGACACTCTTTCTCTTCTTCTGGTAGTACGCAGTGTCTCCTGCTTCTGGTTCAGAGGAACGTTGTATCCTGAAAAAGCATCTTGCTTTTTTGGTAAGGTCTAGTTCTGCAAGGCAAGATGCTTGCTTGTTTGTTGACTCATCAGTCTATACTACTTCTGCAAGATGTTTGCCTTTTTTCTATTTAATTTGTAGATGCCATTGAGGGATGGTTCAGGGGGAAAAGCATCTTGCTTTTTTGAGCCGTGTTGAGGTACTCGTGTAGTATTGCAAGCCAAGTTGCTTTTTCGAGGAGCTAGGCTATACACCTGTTCCCTGAAAAAGCATCTTGCTTTTCTCGTGTGTCAAGCAGACAGAGAGTTCTTCTTGTTTCTTGGGTCTCGTACATGTCCATGTTTTCCCAACAAGCAAGATGCTTTTCTTCTGGGGAGGACCTATCTCTCCACAAAGCATCTTGCCGTATAAGTATTATATGTAATATATACCGCAAGTTGCTTTGTGTACTCCCAGCTCCAACGTATTACTGAAAAGCAAGATGCTTTTTGCGTTGTGAGGCGTGAGAGTGCAAGGCAAGATGCTTTTCCATCGGAGCTCCTCCCTCGCAAAAGCATCTTGCTGTTTGTAATAGCAAAAAGCGGCCACCCTCCAAGAGCAGCCGCAATTCTATCATGATGCTATTTGTTTAGGCTGAAGGTGGGAGGGTGTACTTGTCTTACATCATAATTACTTTGTGTAGTAAATGTTTTATTTTACACAAATCTCGCAAATATTGTATAAAGGGTTGACTTTTGGTGAAATATATGGCATACCTGTATGGGCAGTAGAAACATGGTAACCACTATCTACCTAGCAGAGTTCGTATATGATCTATATGCATCTTCTGCTCTCTCCTGCACCACATCCTGTTTTCCCCTCGTATTTGAGACCAAGGGATTACTCTCTTTTGGGGGATGATGTTGGTTTCCATTTGCACTAGAAAGGAGACTTTGATTGCTCTTATTACTCTGTAAGTATGGGGTTTTGTAGCAAGCGTCAGTCTTTGTGTAAAGTGTTGCTTGTTAGTTATCGTAGAGACAAAAAATAGCATGATGTCCTGGTTTAGATTGGACCCTTTAGCAGAACACCATGTGCGATTATTACCGCATGCTTACTATAGCATACGGAGTGTTCCTTTGTGAACAAAAGGAGAACTCCTCGTGATTCGTAAAGTGCTATCCCTCTTTGCAGCTTTGGCTCTTTTGCTGTCTATCTTTGCATTTGCTACAGGAAGTGTTCATGCAGCTACTTCTCCTAAAGTACCTGTACCACCTGTTAACCCCAACTGTCAGACCTCTCAGATCACTGATTTGCACCAGAATCACTTCTACTTTAGAACGCAAATTAATTGCGCTGCGTCATCAAGTAGAATTGCGAGTATTGTGCGGGCACAATATATCACGAGGCAGGATTCAAACTGGGCAACTTCAAGTGTTTCGACTCAGTCTGATTGTAGTTATTGTAATGGATTGTTAAATCCGAAATCAGGTGGATTAGCTGTACTTGATGTAGCAGGTTATCCCTCAGGTACATGTTTCCGAGTTTACGAGACGTTTAGCTATAATTTTAATGGTCAAGTCGTGAATAAAAATGTAGCCGGAGGCGATAAGTGCAAATAGTAGAGTAAGCCTTATAAGAGCAGAGAACGTAGCAATATGTTGCGTCCTCTGCTTTTGTTGGTTAAGAGAGCTATCTAACGTGTAGGTATATCTCTACATTAGAAGAGTTCTTTTGTTTTTTGGTCGAGCCTACATTGATAGAGTTCGATGAGTTTATCCCGATGATTTATAATTTGTAAACTCTGTAGTAGGTGAAGGAGTTCGTCAAATGATGGACCATATGCTTGTCCACTTAAAACTGTTTTTTCTGCTTTCAGAAGGAAGAGTGAAAGTTGGTGAGGTGATGACCAGAAGCGAATTTTTGCTGAGAAGTCAATATTGTCAATGGAAAGAGGTCCTTCCCAGACGAGTGGAGTGCCAGCCTGTATGCGTTCCTTTTCGGTGAGGTAATAGTACTGGAATACATATGTGTCGAAGTTGAATAGCGGACCTTCGGAAGGGTCCTGAAGATCGTATATAATTTTGCCGTTTCCTTGTTGCTGTATTTCTGTATCAGCTGATGAAACTACGATTGTATTATGTTCTTCTGTGTAACGCGAACTAGAAAAGGTTAAACCAACGCTGTTTAGCTCTAGCGGCTCACCAAAGCGTCCTACAGAAAGGCCGCAAATGGAAAACTCTTCTGGATCAATGAAGCCATAGACAGGAAAATGGACAGAGTTAACAACTTGTGGAATATTAAGCGGTGGCTCATTGTAAGACATCATTTACTCCATTTTTCGTGCTTTAGTTTCCTTTATAATACTATTATAATTATAGCATATTTTGGCTCTTCCTCATATTGGTATTGGTGGCGAAATCGAATTGCGACTGGAAGCAAATTGTGGCGGGATGCGTCACATCATGCTTCACTAAGTATCCGTTGCTTTGCTTCAGGAAACGTCCCCGCTTTGAGCCACTTTTGAATGGTTCGTGTACTTAACCCCACACGATGAGCGATTTCTGCCTGCTCAAACCCCTGCGTGTGAAGTGCAACCACTTGTTGATAGCGGTCATAGCGCTGCACGCGCCGCGTCAAACGAGCGCGTTCAACGCTGGGGTCTCGTGCGGGTTTCCAGGTTTCGATGGAAAACGCTTTAGTCTGATCGTTGTGAGCTTTCCGAGCTTCTGCCGGGACTTCTTGACGCGACGTTTTCTCAGCATTTTTGCGAATCTCTGAACGCAAGCTCGCTAAGGACAGCTTAACCGTGTCTGTCAAATTTTTGAAAATGTGAAAGCGATCTGCGGTCTGTGTGGCTTGAGGAGCCGCTTTCCTTGCTGCGGCAGCATAGTCTCCTCCTCGATCTCTGCTCACCAGTTCAATTTCCGGGTGAGTCGCCATCCAGGTGGCTGAAGTGTCAACTGTCCGGTCTGCCAGCACGTCCAGAACTTTGTGAGTTTGTAAATCCACGACAATCGTTCCAAACTTACGCCCACGCCGGAACGCGCAAATCATCAATGCCCACCTGCGCTATCTGTCCGACTGGCTTCGTTGGCAGCATCATGATGCGTCGAAGAATCGTCATTCGGCTGGTCTGAATGCCTAAGCGATCTGTGACACGGACACCGAGTCTCCCACCTGTGGCGAGACCAATGATCTGGACGATCTGAGAGAGACGCTGCGTCACACGTGCTTTGGGTTCAACAAAGGGCATGAGACGTTCCGCAAAGATTTTCCGAGCACAACTGGGCACATCACAAAAGTATTTGCGTACCTGTATCTGTAAACGCACGCGCTGTCCTGCGCATGGCAGGTCTACGAGTTGGCGCGTGTAGCGGCTATGCACTCGCGCTGTGTGGGTTCCACACAGCGGGCAACAAGGGGAGATCTGCTTTGAAACTGCCGTGATGGTAAGTATCTCATCAATCTTCTCAAGAGCTGTCACTTCCAATCCATCCGGCAAGGCCAGTGCTGGCTTCACTTCCATCTTCTTCCCATCATCTTTCTACAGAAGTCTTTCTCTTTGTAGTACGATCTCTCAATGCAAGAGTAGCAAATGGGCATCACCTAAAGTGTGCCAGAACCCCGAATTAAGTCAAACGACATTGTTGGCAGAGCATGTCAGCCACTTTTTTTCGGCCTTCGCGTGATTTTTGTATAACGAGTACTCAACCTCCGGATACAAGAAGAAGCATACTCTGGAGCACATGAAAGTCAACATTGATGCAGGGTTCGCGCAAGGGTGTTGCTAGACATTGACTAGTATCACACCATTGGTGGTGGAGTTTGCTCATACTGAGCTTGTGGTTGGTCGTAGTCGATGACGTGGTCTTGCTTTACTTGACTCTGCTCTGGTTGCTGTGTATGAAAAGGGAAAGACGTATTCGACGTTTGAGTTGGATATCCCTGCTGATACAGTCTTGGGGAGACGGCACTCTTTCTTGGCACGCTTGTTGTTGGTTGTATCCCCTGTGTTTGTGCTGGGCGAGATCGTTCATATGTGGAGACGATCCGGGATGCTTGCCACTTCCTCTCAATGTTTTTCCATAAAAGACTAAAAATTGGCACGGTTACTACGATGATGAGGTAACAAGACTGTGCAAGCGTTGACCAGGGGATCCATAGGGAGAGGAGGAAACAGACGAGAACTGTCATAATAGATGACATGATGAGGCCGCGTTGTCCTATGCTCATCTGTTTCCTCCTCTCTCTCATACAGGACAATTTCCTTCCCTATAAGTATACCAGCAATTCGTCTCAAGAAGTGTAAATGAGAGAATTGTGTGTCGTACTTTTGTACTCGTTCTGTGTCGTAAAAAATCCGCGTTCAAGCACAGTAGAGAAGAAAATACGACACACAATTCTCTCATTTACACCATCTTGCCATATCTGTATCTCCTCTGAAAATGAAACATTTTCATGCTTGGTGGTGTGCCCACTGCACATGAAAGTCTCCTTTAAATAATGGTAAATGCCCTCAAATGTTGAGCACTCTTTGCCCTCAAATGTTGACTTTTGCCCTGAAGAGTGAGCAGCTCAACTATTACTGTTCAACGAGATGGCTCTAGAAGTCGGTTTGCACATTCGGCAGATGTAAATTCGTGAGCAAAAATTGCTTGAATTGTGAGCAAAAGCTTCTCTCCTTCTCTTCTTCATTCAGTTTTTGGACGAAAAGGAACGATCTATCCAGCTCAGTCTGAGACCTTCGCCCACAGAGAACGGGCAAAAGCGGGAAAATTCGCTCGCGAATGTACAAAAACGATTCAGCACGATCCGCATCTCAAGCGGTTTCTCTCGTCGTCAATGGTTGAACTGCTCAACATTGGGGGCAAAAGTCAACATTTGAGGGCAAAAAGTGTTCACTCTTCAGGACATTTACCAAATAAAAAATAAGAAACACACTACAGAATTATGTATTAAAATGGATCCTCTTCATAGAAGTCATTATCCAAGGCTCCAGCGGCTACCGCCACTTGCCCACGTTCCACGAGTGGAGTGATCGTGATACTAGGCTCACTGCACAGATGATCGACTAAGCCCTCTGGAAAGTAGAGGTGGACAAGGTCTAAAAAGTCTACTTCGTCATCAGTGTTGAGGATTGATACCGATTCGCAATCTATAGTACAAAGAAAGAGCCAACGAGAGAACAAGAAACCACAAGGCAACTCTTATCTTTCGTGGTGAGGATTGGAGAGAACAGCGTAAGCGGCAATCCCTTCCAGCAGTCGCGTGAGCCCAAAGAGGAACGCTTCATCCGAAGAATGTTCTTTGCCTTCAACCAGGGCCCGTGCGAGATACGGATAGCGTCCACTGGCGATGATCTGCTCTTGCACGTAGGGAGCTACTTGTTGCTGCCACTCCATCTCACTGAGCCCCGTTCGGCGTTGCGCTTCGGCTTCGCCCATTTCCCCCAGGACAAACCCCACAATGTACGCATTGAACATCGCCAAGATATTCATGTTGATCGTCATATCGAGGCCGAGTTGGCTCACGATCCCTAAACGATAATCGGTCTGTTTGAGCGCGTTCGGTCCTAGAACAGCCCGATGACCAATGAGCGAGGCGAACCAGGGGTGACGATGCATCATCGCCCGTGTCTGCACAGCAATCTCTTGTAATTGGGAACGCCAATCTCGCGGGTCCTGACGCAGTGGAACAGACACTTCACCATACACGGCGTCAATCATCAGATCAAGCACATCCTCTTTGCGTTCGATGTAGCCATACAGTGCCATTGCGGTGACCGAAAGCACGGCGGCAATTCGCCGGGTGGAAATTGCATCAATGCCCTCTGTATCCGCCAGTTCCAAGGCGACCTGGACAATGCGCTCTCGCGAGAGTGCAGGCCGAACGGTACGGGGGCGCTCCGGGCGTTCCCAGATCAGGCTTGCTGCCCGTTCGGGAACCAATGGTCCTGACGCATCATGGTTGACTTTTTTTCTCATGCCTGCTAGTATAGCAACTATACACTGTATAGTAAAATATACATCGTAAAGAAAGGGGTATTCTCATGGTGTCTCATCCTATTTCTCCACGGATTGCCATTATTGGTGCTGGTCCTGCTGGCTTAACCCTCGCGCGGCTTCTGTCCATACAGGGTTTTTCTTCGACCATCTTTGAGAAGGAAATGTCTCCTCTGGAGAGGCCGCAAGGTGGGTCACTGGACCTGCATCCTGACGCTGGCCTGCGTGCCGTGCATCTGGCTGGACTTGATACGCAGTTTCAGGCCATTGCCCGCTACGAAGATCAGGGACTTCGTATTCTTGATAAGATGGGAAAGGTCCTGCTTGAGGAAAGCGAAGACGCTGAGCACGCTCGCCCAGAAGTCGACCGCACCGAATTGCGTGCGATGCTTCTCGATTCTCTGGCTCCAGGGAGCATTCAGTGGGCAAGCCCTCTGGATCGTGTCCATCCTATTGGTGATGGCACGCATACCCTCTTGTTTGAGCATGGGCGAACTGAAACGTTTGATCTGGTCGTCGGTGCGGATGGGGCATGGTCCCGCGTCCGTCCTTTTCTGTCTGCTGCCTCACCTATGTATACCGGAGAGACCTACATCGAACTCGGAATAGATGATGTTGACCAGCAATTCCCTTCCGTTGCTCGGCTTGTTGGCCGAGGAACGATGCTTGCGGTAGCAGGTGAGAAAGGTCTCATTACTCAGCGAAACGCTTATGGACATATCCGCGTCTATGCGGTCTTGCGAGCAAACACTGAAGAAACGACCGCTCTCGGCATTGATGTAACCCATCCTGATCTGGCGCGCGCCCAATTGCTCAAACTGTTTGCAGGCTGGCATCCTGACTTGCTTGAGATCATTCAGGTCTGTAACGATCATGTCGCTATCAGACCGTTGTACATGCTGCCAATTGGCCATAGCTGGGATGCTTCTCCCGGAGTCACCCTTATTGGTGATGCCGCCCATCTGATGCCGCCATCTGCGGGCCAGGGAGTGAATCAGGCGATGCTGGATGCGGTGGAACTGGCCGAAGCTATTGGAAAATATGCCACCCTTGAGGATGCCATACGAGCGTATGAGCACGACATGTTTGGACGGGCAAAAAGAGCGGCTTTACTTGCGGTTTCAGGACTCGACAAGATTGTTGGCAAGGATGCCCCCAACAGTACACTGGCCTACTTTCATCAGTTCATTCCTTCTTGAGTGAGCCTGAAATCCGCTCAAAGGTTACTGGTTAAGAGAGCCTGATAGGCTGATTCAGAGAATCAATCCAGACACACTCTAAAAAAATCAGGGGTTCGTTGCCTTCCAGTGCTGTACCCATCCAGGGGAGATCGGCGACAGCTCTGACATACCGCGAGTGAATTCGTGTGGAGCAGTGATGGCAGAGGGAGCATACGGCTTCTTCAGTAGTCGTCGTGACCACAGCGGTAATGGCAGTCTCGGAGGCATCAAGGAGATTCAAATGGAGGCAAGTGGGATCGGGGAGCAATGTTGACGTTCCCATCACATGTTGGTTCCTTCCATCTCTTCTGGCGGCGTATGAGAGAAGAATACCAATACGTGAAGAGGATGGCAAGCAATGCCGCCAAAAGGTACATTTTAGGAGAGAGAACAAATGTTCTTCATCAAAAGCGCGGAAGAGCCTAATGACTTCACACCGTTGGGCAGTCCAAACTGCCCAACCCTCTTGTCAACCTCATAGTTGCCACCTACACTCTTGATTGTGGGAGCCGATCTCACTCCAATAATGTTTCTAGTGTAGGAGGAACTTCTCATGCTCATCGCCAATGATGACCACCGTCTACGAGCTGGCGTGTGCAATCTGGACGAGCTATGTCCTTACTGCGGAGCAGCTTTTGCTGACTATCCACTCATTCTGAGCGACGATGTTGCTCAGACCGTCTACCATGTTGCCTGTGCGCTCGAACTCGCCACGGACCTCCTGGTCGATCTCTACACCTTCTTTCGTCCACCAGTTCCGTACACCCGTCTGTTTACTCTCACAACACGGACACCCATTCTGCACTCGGAAGGGGGAAGTGATGCAATTAACCGATCTTGAAGAGATCAAGGCAGCACTCTGGGAGCAATCGCATCATCCATGTACACGAGTGAAGTGGGGCGTGGCGCAAGTGATGGCCGTCAGAAAAAGCAAGAAAGGGCAACTGCAGGTACTGCTTCGAGGGTGGGGGCACTGGTATCCTGTGGAAAGCATCACCATTGAAAGACCGAGGCTGTGTCCGACCGGTGCGCGTGATCTCGAAGACGTGACCTGAGTGAACAGGACGGCAGTCACGCCTTCAATAGTATATACCCAGGTTCAGTCTTTGGAACCACCGATTTAGAACCTATCGAGCGAGAGGTTCGACATGTCCGTGCCGACACAGTACACGACGTGTTCATACTAAAGCGAAATCCCTTGATCACCAGGAGGTGCCCAGCCAAGAGCAAACACCATATGTTCCGTATCTAAATCAGGACGCCGTATCAACCCAGCTCGTTCGGCGGTTCGGATGGAGGGAATATTCTTTGCCCTGACGCAAGCAACAACCGGCCAAGCGGGAAGATAGGTTCGTGCCAAGGTCACAGCTGTCCGTGCCAGTTCAGTGCCATACCCGTGGCCCCACGCACTAGGAGTGAAACGATAGTACAGGTTTAGCACATCTCGTTCGCGCCAGACCTGATGTTCCACGCCACCAAAGCCGAGAACCTCCTCCTCCTGCACCCGTGTGACCGCCCATATTCCAAAGCCATACACGTCCCAATGATCAAAGCATTCCCGCAACATCACCTCGCTCGTTGCAATATCCGCATGAGGACCATAGGGATTGTAGAGGTTCGTCGCCGGATCGCCATGCACCCAGAATATCGCAAGTCCATCCATCACCCGTACACGACGCAGAACAAGTCGTGCAGTCGTCACCTCGTCAAAGATGCTTGCCACATCCGCCGCCGAGAGAATACTGCTACCAGTCGTGGAAGTGGATACATCTTGCTTGTGCATATGCCATCGGGGGATGGCTCAAGTGGGAAAAGCATCTTACTTTTTTGTGGTTTGTAGCAGCAAAAAGCGGCCACCCTCCAAGAGCAGCCGCTTTTTTGTTGTTACTTATACAATATCTCAGTAGTATAGCTCTCTACCAAGTGGAAAGCCAGAGTGCATACATCATATGATGTAATGAATGAGGAGCAGTTGTATTACGGTTCCAACTACTGAAGTAGTTAGGGGGCAAGCCGCAACCATCACACCAATAAATATCACCGTTATATGCATCATTTGTATCTGTAAGATAGCCAGCATGAGAGTAACAAAGGTTATTAAATACTGATTTTCGTCCTCCATACATGTATGTTGCACTACCAGGAGGAACTGAACTATCACAACGGATACGATTTCCAATGCTACCATTGTCACCCATTAATGTCCAATCGGTTCCCGAAGTTGCTTGTGGGTTTTGAGCACTGTTGTACATTTCGTTCATAAATTGACTCCCCGATGTCATGTCTTTGATTTGTGTACAACTACCACATGTGAAAATACCGCCTCCACCAGGTATTCCTCCGTGAGGTGTTGCGAAAGTGACAACGTCTGAAATCCCTCCTATTGTTGGTGGCATATAGCTCGATTTATGATTTTGGACCTGATAAATAGTGTTGCGTACAATTAGTCCGCCCATACTATGAGCTACAATTTCAACGCTATAACCATATTTTCCAAACTTATCGTAAAGATACCAAGCAAATAAGCAACTCAAATGGTAAAGGCTTTCGTTGTTGTTTCCTTCATTCCCAGAGACGTAGCCACTGCAATGTGAGGCGTAATTTGAATCGTGTAGGTTGGCATCACAATTTGTGTCATTACCATAAAATTGGATGGTACGAAAATCTTGTCGATTCCATCGCAAAGACTGTCCATTGATATCATGGGATTGACCAAGGTAATTTAGTACTGTACCCCAACCATAGTTATTATTATCCTTGCAATTAAATCCTGCGGGACTCCCGCTACTATCACCGTTGAAACCGTGAACAAGCAAAATAGTGACATTTCCAGGGCGTACCGTGCCAGGAAGTGTAGGTGCAGCGTGAGCGGATGAAGCAGTGAAGAAGGTAATGACGCTTCCACTTATAAGAAAAATTGCAAAAAAGATGTAACTGAACCTAAGTAGCTTTGTGTAATGTGATAGGCTCATGAGGTACTTACCTTTCCACTATGAACGTCTGTGGACTTTTAGAGAAGATGAAGTGTATGCTGTGGGAGTGTAACACAGAAAATGGCGAACATCAAGCAATCGAGCAGACTTTTTCCTCTCGTGAAGACGCCTTTTGCCCTATTCGTCCTCTTGCGAATATCCATAGCCTAATTCGGCCCAGGTGTTCAAGAATGGCTCGTACTGGTTAAGCAAGGTTTCAAACAATTGGCTATTGTTAGCTCCCATTACGTCGAGCGTTTGAATCGTGCGTACATCTAGCGAGAGCTGGCGTGGTTGACGTACTACCCCGCTCTTTGCCTTGCGTCCTCGCGTACTTTTATGCTCTTTTTGAGTTCGCCCCTTTTTCTCATTCTTGTTGTGAGGACCGCTTGACGTAGGTTTCTCGCGTGCTACTACGTCAGTAGCGAGTGAGAATGCATTCAGGGGTACAAGGCTTTCTGTGTGGCATGCTACGCATTGTACGGTATGCCCTATGAGGTCATGCGTTATCATGAGTGAGCCTGTTTTTGGGTCGGCGCAACGCTCTCCACACTTCGGGCAGAGCACTTCGATAGCTAACAGCCTGCCTACAAAAGCATCTTGCTTTTTTTGTTCTACTGCGTTGGTTGCAGGCTCTTCTATTACTGGTTGCTCACCCATAAAGGTCTATGTGCTCATTATCACAAACATTGCTCTACTAAATCAACATGCACCGCTTGATGCTGCTTTTGCTCAGCAGCTAGTAGAGTTTGTGCTTGGGCAGGGCGATATTGCTAATATGGCTGATACAACTCGATACGGTTCCCCTCTGGGTCGGTGATCCAGGTGAACTTACCGATTTGGCCTAACAGTGTGATCTTGACCAAAAGATACGACGTACCATATAACTGAGGTTAAGTTAGTGTATAAACTGGTTCTACAGGCTCTTATAAGCTATTGAAGACCATTGGTTTGTTGTGAGAGACAACTAAGGAACGTGGGATGTTCCCTAGAGAAAAAGCCTTCTTTCAAGGAAGAAAAACTCGCTTTTGAGCAGAAGAATGGAGAGAAAGAGCAACCTCAGCCTCAGTTATATGGTACGTCGTATCTTTTGGTCAAAATCACACTGTTAGGCCAATTATAGAAAACCCTGTTTATGGCAATCTTCAAGGATCGACTCAAGCGTGCTAACACAATGTTCGCATACCGAGATAACTTCTTTGTCACCTGTAATTTTATCTGTATTGAAAAACCACATATACTCTGGATGTCCAATGGTAATGTGTATTGGTTTGCCTGCTACAAGTGGTACAGATGGTAGTTGTTGTATTAGTAGATTTGTATTTTCTGGAATGTCCACATAGACGGTTGTCATCTCAACATTGTTGGCTACAGAAACATAGTCAGTAAACGACATTTTCAAAACATACTGGCGAGCAGAGTGAACTTCACTACCATTGTAGTGAACCGCAATATTTCTTTCATTGTGCAAGAAATGCATAATGGAGTCTTTTTGTAATTCTAAGAATTTTTGATCGTACCACGCCTGAAATCCTGGACCTTTTCCAGTGTCTCTCTGTTGCACTTCCTTTTCCAGGAACCAGGAATCGAAATATTGCCCTTTTTTGTCTTTCCGCCTAGAATTTGGCAAATTTGTAACACTGTTTGCATGCATTAAGAAAGATTCTAGCTCACACGCGAAATCGAGGTGATCAGGATTATTTCGGGTTTCCTTCATACGGCGCAGGTAATACTTTGCCTTTTCTAATTTTAAGCCGGTGGCTGATATCAATTTTAACAACTTCATCTTCTCCTTGACTCCGCTCTGTGAATATAAATTTGGAAAAATCAGGGTAGTATGTCAAGAGTTGGCTAGCAATTCCTCTTTAAACTCTTTTTCGAGACTATCTCATAACATCCCTATGTATGTGGGGAGTCCAAGCTGGCAAACCATTGAGCACAAAAGACCTGTTTCAAGAGTGGGAGTTTGCCAGCTTGGACTCCCCACGAGCGTAACGCATGATGCGAGACAGCCTCCCCTGATGAATACCTGCTCATTCATCACAAATGTTTCTTGTGCTTGTGTCTTCTCACCATTTCGGTAAGCACTAGAATGCTTACAACGGCTCCTGGTATGCTTAGAAAGACCCCAAGCAATTCACCCACCGTCATCCGATGGCCTCCCTACAACGAGTGGTCCCTGCATTATTTGGTGTTATGGTGTATATTGTAACTTTGGTAGTTACTGTATATAATGGTGGTAGTGTTACATGCCTTGAAAGCAGGTAACACGAAGCAGAGACCGTTTACGAACTACAAAGACGATCAAAGCGAACGAAAGAAACAGCCGTTTCAGGAATCCTTGTAAATGCCAGGCCGCCAAGCATTAGCATTCATAAGGAAAGAGACGGTTGTTTTGTTTCTTCCATTCATTTGCATAATAACCAACATTTAACTCTTTGTCTACCCATTTGGCACAACATATCAATTTTGTGAACCTCAACAGGTGAAGATATCTCTTATATTTAAGATAAAGTGAGTAGTTTAATTCTACTCACTTTATCTCGCTACCAATGCATTTATTTCTTCTTTTATTTAAAATACCAGTATTGACTTATAAGAAAACAGTTATGCAAAAGAGAGATGGATGCATAAACAGCACCCGTCTAAAAACGCTACTCCTCTTCAATCGAGTCAAGTGCAACAGAGAGCCATTGTTCCGCTTCCGCTACCTCTCCATCAGGTCCATCAATCGGAAGCTCACGCGCCTAGGCTAGAAATTCGTCTACTGTATCAGACCTATCTGCAATGCGTAACAACGATGTGAACACTTGATACTCTGGACTCCCAGGATCAGCACTCGCTATCTCTTGCTCGTGTCTTAGGTATTCGTACACATCTCTCATGGTTTTCACTTTCTGCTCCTGTTACTCGACAACAAACACACTACATGGACTGACGCCATTCTTCAAGGAACTGTAATACTTGGCTATATTGCTCTAGGCGAATGTTTTTATAACTACTCACACCAAATCGGCGATACAGTTCAGCAAATATTCCCTGATAGTGATTCTTTCCAGAGCTTTTCGATGTCATGAACTCTGCTAGGGACTTCACTGTTGCTGAAATCTCTTCTGCTTGTTCATCTGTTATCAGAGTTGCAGGGGTGAATTTGCGCTCTACCACTCCAAGTCTTCGCTGTATATCACCTACAACTTTCACAGCCCGATCCAGCCGAGCATTCACTCGTTGCTCCATCTCAATTTGCTGCTCTGCCATATGAGCAATAGCAAGGCCCATCTCTCGTATTTGTTCAAGTGCTACTATTGAGGCTGATTGTGCAACCTCGCTCACATCAGTTATAGCAGAGGCTTCAGATTGGAAGACTTGCCAGAGTATTTTGTAGCACTCACGTTGATAGCGAATAACCTTTTCTTGTAATTCTGGTTTGACTCTGCTTGCATTGACACCGAAGAGCCAACCATTCAAGTATTCAAGTGGAAGGCACAGAACGTTTGGATCGCCACGCGTGTCACCCCGTTTATTCGGACGTGTTACACGTACAAATTGTGCCTCTTGTGAAAGTACAAGGTCGCGGTTGATCCTCTCGCGCTGGCCCGACCAAGACAATCCTAAGTAATCACATATTGGTCGAAGTGGAACATACATCTGTGTGTGGTCTTCAACCTTCACTAACGCTGTAGTAATTTCATCTCCATAAAAGTCTACTATTTGCTCGTCTATCGGTACTAATGCACCTTCACTCGACATATGCTCACTCCTATTTCGTACTAAAAAACAGGTTCTGTCGTTCTTCCCTAGAAGGGGTCATCTTCATAGAAATCATCATCAGAGGCTCCAGCAGCTATCGCTACTTGCCCACGTCCCTCCAATGGTGTGATGGTAATAACAGGTTCGCTACACAAGTGATCGACGAGACCCTCTGGAAAGTAGAGATGCACCAACTCAAGAAAGTCTACCTCATCGTCTGTATTCATCATGGCAAATGCATCTAACGCACTCAAATACACAGTAAATTGTCGAGGATCACACGGTCCCTCGCTAATGAACACCTCAACATCAAAGTCAAGCTGAAAGCCGCCGCCAGGAGGATCGTACCTGAGTGGTCCTATCGACTCTGCTAACTCTTGAAATGCATCCACGTACTTTGATGCATACTCGCTGTACGTGCCTTTTTCATGTCGCTGAATGGCTCGTAACGTGGAATTGCGTGGGTCTTTTAACTCTCTCTCTTGTGCTACCAATCCATAGAGATCATCAGCTAAGTGAGGTTTCCACTTATCGCCGTACTCTGCTTGGTACTGCTCTTTGATATCCTGGTAGGTAGGATACACAGCAGTCGAATAGCCAAGTAGTTCATCTCGAAATTCGTCTTCTGTCATACCGTTACCTACTGCTTTCTCTCTTCTACTATCGGATTGAGCACCTGGAGCTTTTTCGAGATCGCTTCATCAGAGACAAGGACAGCTAGTACCTGCTCATCTACCGGAAGCGTCCACCCTTCATTCTTGTACCCACCTAGAGAGTCCTTTTTATCTAACATGCCCGGAATGGCAAGCGATGCATCCGGCTCAGGACTCAGATAATACAAGGCATCGAGATACACCATGAGAGGTGTAAGGCCAGTCTCTTTCTGGACTTTTATCATGTTATAGAAAATGGTTGCACGTGTCCCTGCAACCGCTTGTAGCTTATAATCAGGACGTTGCTTAAACGTTCGTTCATCACTCTCAAAACCATCGTAGGATGTGAGGCCCACAGTAGCTACAGCAATTTCTTTCACGCCGATACGGGCATACATGCGGCATACCTCAGACTTCCATTCTTCGATATCATCACGAAAGGCTTGACGTTGCCTCCACAGCCACTCCGCCCAATTTTTGAGCGTGCCATGATAGCTCTCAAACTTCCATCCATCGTATATCTTAATGGTGTGTTCAGTACCTTGTAGCAGCTTTACAATCGGCGTAGCAACCCATTCAGCACGATCCCACAGCACCGGAGGCAAATCCCCTAGAACATGCTCCTTGACACGTACACGCCATACGCCAGGAGCTTTCTTATCATACCCATCAGCCCCACAATGAACGGGTGTACCTATCCCAAACATTTCAGAGGCACACGCACGCAAGTACGCGCTATTCTTGTCGTACTTATGCAAGTACAGTTTTCCATCATGATGCAATTCAGCATTAGATAAGGGACGCTGCCAGATGATATCCGCAGCAGCTTCTCTGGTAAAGTGACAATCCGCAGGGTTGATATCGGGAATTGCTAACCAATCAGCATGCTTCTCATTCACTTTCTCTATGAGTCTCATCCCAACGCCTGAAGGACTTGCCCCGATCATCACCCCAAATGCTTTCTCCAGGTAGTCAATGATGATGTACAGTTGCTTGGGATTATCAAGCTTGCCAAACGTCCATTTGGTGTTGTGAGGAAAAATGACGTTGATCTGCTTTTGACCGCCCCCAGGTTGACGCCAGCCCGTGACACTCACAAGCTCATTCACGCGCCCCTTTGGTAACGGCTTGTTCGGATCGTACTTCCACGTTTCACGTAGTGACCACTTTTCTTGTGCATCCTGGTAGATATGTGGGTCTATCACAATCCCCGTATCTTGCATGACCCATAGATGTGTTACATCTTGCGCCAGGGCTTGCTCACAGAGCCATAACATGCTCTTTGAGAGATGAAGCGGTGCTAGTTGCCATTGCCCTCCCTTGACTACCACAAGCCCTTTAGAACAGAGAATACCGTGTTTCGTTATCATGCTATTCCCTCCGTTCCTTCACTCCAAAGGACTGGTTGCACTGTAGCAATACGCTTCTTTGCTAAGGTGATATACTCTTCATTTAACTCTATGCCAAGATAGCGGCGTCCATGTTGCAATGCCACTAGTGCAACCGTTCCCGAACCAAGAAAAGGATCAAGAATAACATCGTTTTCGCGTGAGCCAGCAAGAACACATGGCTCCACCAACTTCGGGGGAAACGTTGCAAAATGTGCCTCTGGATACGCAATTGTATTTACCGACCAGATGGATCGCTTATTACGCCCAAGTGGATGCTTCCCCATATAATCATGTGATTGCGCTTCACTTTGCAAACCATAACGAGTAGGACTACCATTCGCTTTTCTTGTTTGCCACGTATTGCCTAAGCCACGATCACCCGTTTGATGTGGCTCACGCACAGAATCAGCGTGATAGCTATACTGCTTCATTTTTGTAAGCAAGAACAGATACTCATGTGACTGTGTTGGACGGTCCTCTACCGAGTCAGGGATGCTATTCGGCTTATTCCATACCACATCAGACCGAAGGCACCACCCATCAGCTTGCAATGCCAACGCAACACGCCAGGGAAGCCCTTGCAGTTGTTTCTCAACATAGGTATCTGCAAGGTTTAACCACAAAACACCATCATTGCAGAGAACGCGCCGGACCTCATGAAACACCTCTACCAGCTTCTCAACATAGCATTCCGCAGTATCTTCCTGCCCTATCTCAAACGATTTCTTTGGATGATTGCCAGGCAAGTAGGAGCGCAACCGCCAATAGGGAGGACTGGTAACACAGCACTGAACGCTTTCATTTGAAAGGGTACGTAAAAGAGTAAGAGCATCACCACAGAGAAGCGTATTCATTATGCTGCCACCTTTTCTAGCCAACGTACATACTTTCCATGTTGAACGGTATATGCTATTTCACTTGCAGTTGAGGAGCCAACATACCCGCCCACGTTTAACACAAGTATCTCATTACAAATATCTATTTTCCGCTTATGTAACTCATCGAGCATCATCTTCACATGAGGCTCCAAGCCAAGCAGTGCATTACTTTTTGTAGCATATCCAATAGAGAGGACAATCCAACCCGCGAACGTCTTGCGTACATTTGCATCCTGAAACGCTTTTAAAACTATGCATGTACATTCACATTTTTCATGGTTTCTGCTTGCGGGGTCGTCCCCCCTTATGACTTCGTGTTGTAAGCAGGGCGACATCGGTCGACTGTACGACCAGAATACCTTGCGTCATGACGCCGTGAATACGACCATCACGCAACAAGAGTGCTTCCTCTTCCTTCGTCGCCTTGCGTGCAGCAAGCCGCCCATCGGCAATCATGTTTTGCACGCGACTCGGCGTGACGTGCAACTGCTGAGCTGCTTCGCGCACGACCAGTAAAGATGGCGATACATACTCCATATGCATTATCTCTCTTGTCTTCGTTCTCACTCGCTATGCCTTCCATACAAAACTATGCACTTGAATTCATAGTTTTGTCAAGTTGATTGGGAGTTGGTAAATAAATTGAAGGGTTGACCGTTTTTGCACTCAAAGGTGGGAATTTTCACTGAAGGATGGAACTTGACGCATTGCCGCCTGGAAAAGCCACTCCAGAAGCGGATCGCCATCTGCCATTTTTGTAAGTTCAGTGCCCATTCTTCGCTGCAAATTTGGCACTGAATGCTCGAACGCATTTCCAGAACCGACAAATTTGACACTGAATATTTGGACGCAAGCCCGGCCTGGAAGGACTGTCCGAACCTTCAGGTCATTCTGCTCGCATTCAGAGTGCCTGGAATTACCAAAAACGCTTCACTGTTAGCCGCTCCAGAGGCGGTTTCCCAAGCGTCTTCCTGGTTGATTCCCACCCTTCGGTACAAAATTCCATCCTTGAATGCAAAAAACATCAGCCATTGAGCTAATTTACCAGGAGTTCCATAGTACTCAGCTTCGTGCTTCTCTTTATAAAAGAGATACAACCTCATTGCTCTTTTTTCTGGCTGAGCAGATGTCGATAATCTACCCCTTCCATGCACAATATTTGCAGGCCATGCTCTTTGAGTCGTGAGCAGGACGCTGGACCAAGATAGTCTGAGAGGCCCATGATGTCGTGCTCCATCACCTGCACCTCCGAATTGGTCGTCACAATCGTCGGAAGGTGTTTCAGGTAGCGCCGGTTAAGGATATTGAAGAACACCGTACTCTTGTACCCGCTCTGCGTCATGTAGGTCTTGTCCAGGTCGTCGATGACCAGCACGTGTGTATCGCCAGCCTGCACGATCAGGTCGTTCACGCCGTGATGCTCATCGAATCGGGCTCCGAAGGCGTTGAAGAGGTTTTGCCCTGTCGTAAAGAGGCAGGGAATGTTGGCGACCAGCAGGCTATTGCAGATGGCGGCGGCAAGGTGTGTTTTGCCGGTGCCCCATGATGAACTACTCCAGAGCACGAGGTTCCCCACTGGAGAGAGAGTGGGATCGTTCTCGCTGGCCTTCACCTGCTCGGCAAAGGTATACGCTGCGAGAAATCCAGTGGGTTGCAGGTCGATCTCAAAGGACTCGAAGGTCTTGCCTGCCAGACTTGGTTCGCTCCACTCACCCAACCATGTATAGCACTTCTCGCACTGCTTGCGACGAGCAGCCTGCTGCGCTTTCCAGGCCTCTAAGCGTTCTCTCTGGGCACGCTGCTGTTCTACCTCCGCAAGTAGGCAGGCGCACTTGCCAGGCACATAGCCATTTGCGTACCGCGTCGGCTTGATAATCCCGCAGCGCGTACACGTCCTGGTCGCCTCTTCTTCCCGCTCAACTCCGCCCAGGCGCTGGAAGATGCGTTCGGGAAGGCGTTGGAGATGTACCGCGTCCCGGATATTCGTCATCTCTCCTCGTCCTGAGTTCATAGGCATTCCCTGTGTCAACGCGTGCCGTCTCACGGCCTCCTGGTAGGCACGCTGCCCCTGAGCGTGTTCGCATGCACAGCGTCCTGGAACGTAGACATTCCCGTACCGCTTGGGAGCAATCGTCCCACACATGGGACACGACCGGAGCGCGTCTTCTCGGCACTGATAGACCTGCGGCATCGCACGATCCGAGGCTCTCTGCTGTTCGTCTTCCTGCATGGTCACGCTCCTATCGATTGTGGTGGGTGCGACGTGCCTAGTTTCGCCTTGATGGCCGCCAGCTGGGCACGTTGCGCGTCGGAAAGATTGGGCTGGGTTACCTGGTGCGTCTGCGCTGAGAGTGCCGCCTCGTGTTGCGTTGGAGTCCTGGCCCGACTCTGTTCACGATGCCGCACGCGATCCAGAACGCGCAAGATGCGATGCCGTCCGTGCTTGGGTTCAAACTCTGCGAGGTGAGAAACCAGAATTTCGCCGTACAGTGCTCGCCCCTTCGCATTGTTGAATTCGTCAAATGCACGTTCAAAATCCTCGATCCCAAGAGGTTCTGAGAGACCCAGAATCGTGTTCGCCGCCTGGAGTTGCGCGACGCGCATCGTCTCCTCAAAGCGCGCACCCCGTTTGAACTCATTGATCTGCACCAGCGTTTCCGAGACGAGGGGAGCATCCTCCGCTGGATGAATTGGCACTTCGGAAGATGCAGATGCCCTTTCTTCTTCGTCTTTGCGACTCCCCTCCTCTCGCTGCACAAAAGCCGTGGGAACGCGTTCCTGGTGGATTTGTTGTGTATCTGCCTGTTTGCTTGAGACGGTCACAGGAGGTGATGTTGGTTGGTGTCGTTGCTCCGTTTCAATCGCCTGTTGACGACCAAGCTTCTCCATGAGCTTCGTGAGGACCGAACGCTCTTCATCCGATATTTCAAGTGATGCAAGACCAGAAGCAGCAGGAGGCGTTTCATCGAGTGAACGCGTATTCGCGATTTCCTCCCGTATTGCTGCTTCTTTGTTGGTAATCTTTGTAAGTAATCTTTGAAGAGTAATCTTTGGTATTGCTCCCCCCAAAGTGCGTGATTCGAGTGCCGCAGATTGCAGGTTTCCATTCCGCAGATTGCAGGTTTCCATTCCGCAGATTGCAGGTTTCCATTCCGCAGATTGCGGGTATGGGAAACCTGTTGTAAATCCCTCACTCTCGTCCTTTTTGAGATGAACGCGAATGAAGCCCGGCAAGCTCGCTTTGATCGGCTTTTTGCCCACTTCTCTCCTCACGTTCTCTTCGTCCTGATGAAGCTGCGTATGAAATGCTGCGAGCTTCGCCGCAATCATGCTCACCGTGAGCTGATCGATGGTCGTCCCCTCTCTGGTGAGGGCCTCGATCGCGTATTGCACCGGCTGCACCCGACGCCCCTGATCGACGAAGACTTTCACCAGTGCTCCTAGCTTGGTAATATGCTCCTGAATGAGCTCGTAGCAGAGTTGATACTGTTTCGTGCGATCAAACGCCCGGTAGGGATTATTACGGCACGCCAGGTACGCTCTCTCGTTGACCAGAAATTTTAGCGCGCTCGCAAGCGCACGCTCACCGCAACTACCCATCAGTTCCCAGTACAATTCCTCTTCAGTTTTCCAGATAAAGCGCGACGTGTCCTCTTTGGGTACGACGCTCAGCGTGTGGGAGTGCTGGTGCGTTTCTTCTGTTCCTGATGTCGAATCGCCCTTCGTCCTATCCCAGTATTCCATCCTTTGTAGGACGCGGGCCGCCTCGATGTTCAACTGGCATACGATGTAGTAATCCCAGTAGTCGATGGTCAGTGGCAGAAATTCTGCGTGTGTGACTCTACTCATCCATCACCTCCAATTGTTTGGCTCTCTGCATGGGTGTGCTCTGCCCGTCCGATAGCTCGAAGAAGAGCTGTGCTCGTTGCGACACGGGCAGAAAAAGCAGTTCATGGTTCATACCGCACTCCTCTCGTGAGCATGTCGGCGGCGACAAGGCCTGTTGTTCGTTGCATCACTCTTCCCCTCTGTTCTTCTGCCAATCAGCCAGAAATTGCATGACGTCCTCGTACTTCTCGATGCGTATTTGGGTGTAGCTCGCTGCTCTGTAACGTCGGTAAATTTCTGCGTACACTGCTTGGTAGTGGTTTTTGCTCTTGTCATGCCTGCTCAACTGCTCAGCTAGAGCCTTGACGGCCAGCATGATGTCTGATGCCATTTCGTCGGTGACATACTGTGGCGGACTGAGTCGCCGTTCCACTTCAGTAAGCCTTCCATCCATCCTTGTAATAATTGCTCCCGCGACATCTAATCGCTTATTGGTGGCAATGAGCTTTTGTTCCTGCACAAGCTGCTGTTCCGCCATTCGTGCAATGGCAAGGCCCATATCGCGGATCTGCATCAGTTCCATCGTAGAGGAGGGTATTTCTTCTCCCTCGGTACTCATCATCGTGGCTATGTCGGACTGGAACGCCTGCCATAAGATGCGATAGCACTCGCGACGATACCTGGTGATTTTGGCTTGCAAATCGGCACGAACACGGGAGGTAGTGATGCCGAAGAGCCATCCCGGCAAGAATTCGAGGGCCAGACAGACAACGGTATAGCGTTGGCCCGCTTCGGCATCCATCAAACTGACGTTGTTCAAAGCGTCAGCAAGGACTTCATCGCGTTTCAAACGCTGCAATTGTGAGGACCATGCGAGTCCAAGGTAGTCACAGAGAGGTTTGATGGGAACATAGACTTGCCGTTGTCCCTCAACTTCTGCTAAGACGGCAACAATCTCATCTCCGTAGAAATCTACCTTTTTCTCCTGGATGGATACGATTGCGATTTCTTCTTTCATACTCTTACCACCTGTATGTTTGTTATAAACATTCTGGTCCCTTTGCATAATCAAAAAGGGAACTGGTTTCTGCGAGTGCAACGAGCTGTGCTTGAACAGTACGTATGACTTCTCGGGGAATAGTAGTGACTAAGAAAGGATGAACTCCCCCTTTTTTGTAATTGCACGCATAGCAACTTGGAACGCAGTTTCTTTGCGTTGTGCCACCGCCGAGCGCAAGTGGAACAAAATGCTCAATGATGACACCAGACATGTTCTGGCAATAGGCACATTTCCATTGAAATTTTTCAAGCGTTTGAAGCCATTGTTCAAGAGTGAGAGTTGCTGGACAATTTTCTTTTGTGGCTCTATCACATTGCTTTCGTACTCTTTGTCCAATACCTGCTAGCCAATCATAGGTATCTTGCGTAGCATATGTATGTGTAGGGAGAGTTTGTGTTACTCCTGATTGAAACAGATGCCAAAGAATACGAAAACATTCTTCTCGGTAAAGGCGAAGCTTTGGAGCCAATTCGGGTTTCACTCTACTTGGCACAATCCCAAAAAGCCAACCGGCGAGATACTCAAGCTGTAAACAAAACATTTTATAATGTTGTTGAGATTGATGGTTCATGAGTACAAGGCTTGCGGTGTGGCGTGAAAGAACTTCATCAGCTAAAATTCTTTGACGCTGAGAACTCCATGACAATCCGAGATACCCAGCGATAGGACGAAGAGCTACAAAGGCAGTATTGTTGAAAAGTACAGTAGTTATCTCATCCCCATAAAAATGTATTTTTTTCTCTTGGATGGGAAGTAACGCTTGTGTTTCACTCATACCTTGATATCCTCTCGTCTCTCTTATACACATCAATGACCTCTGTGTTGCTCGGCAACATGCTGCTCTTTTACAGTGTGGTGTTCTCACGACACTCCCTACGGCTTCCACAAGCACCTCATGCCTTTTCAATCTCATCCTATTCAAAGGGAATACCGCGACAAGCAGGTGGAAACATCCTCTCCGTCGTCACCACAAGCACTTTAGGCAATGGTGTGAGAAATGAGGCACCTTTGATCTCCTCACGCTCACCATTGCGCCTAACCCTGGTGGGGTGGCTTTACCTGTATCGCATTCAGAAGTAGTAGTGCTCGCAAGGGTACCAATCGAATTGCGCCTAACCCTGGTGGGGTAGACGTTACGCAAGACATCCCTTTTCTAAGTGGTGAAAACAAGCACCATACCTCTTTTCACTTTCATCCTACCGTAAAAGGAATACCGCGACTAGTGGGTTGAAGCGCACTTCCTGTCGCCAATTTGAGCGTAAAAAGTCAACCGACCGTAGTGGGAATTTCAACCGACCGTAGTAAAAGTCAACCGACCGTAGTGGGGGAGAGAGAGTACTTTTAGTTCCTCGTAACCCCAATGACCTATGTGAGTCGAAAGAGAGAGTACAGCACGCTCATCGCTCGTGCGCGCCTCTCGCTTCTGTCGTGCTTCTCCTACCATTCCATCGTTCCAATCATTACTCCTCCATTTCCAGACACAACCGACCGTAGTGGGCCGTGTAAAGGGGCGTGTAGGCTGCACGCTCCTTGCTGTTGTACTACAACGGCCTGTTTTGCGCGCGAAGTCAACGCACCATTGGAAGCTCCTTCCTGTCCTACTGGTAATAGGCGTGAAATCAGCACAGATTTTAAGGTGAAACGGACAAAATCGGCGCGAATTGAGCAATAATAATCAGGTTGAGAGTCTCGATTGAACTCTTTGCTCTGATGATCACTTCGACTAGAGCCTGTAAGGTGTAAAATGCTCCTTTTATTGTTTCTGCAATGAACATTTTACAACCTGGTAATGCCCCTCTAGAAGCGGATTCCGCGATCCTCGAATGGTTCATTTCGACTCTTCGCGCTGATTTTGTCAATTTCACCTTAAAAATTTTGCATGTTTCACCCAATTTACCACCTACTCCTCGCCACTCACCAGCTGAAGCTGGCGTGGTGTGCTTGTGTAACACCGTTTCGGAGTCTGGGAGGACGTGAGTTCCTGTGGAGGGGTGATGGTCCAGTACGTGGCGAGCCATCGTTTCCCCCATTGAGGTTGGTTGCGGTCCACCTCAGCTAAGGGGTGTGCATCCCCAACGATGCCCTGCACACGGAGTTTTTCCAGGGCCGCTTCCACGCGCGGGATAAACCGAGCGGTCAGATTGGTACGGTCAACGGCCACCATACTGGCGGAAAGGATGTCTTCCATCAAGAGCGGTTCGTCGTAGTTCCCTGTTCTCGCCTGCTGCCGCCAGTACTCCGTCAAATACAGAGCGATGCGTAGCGCAATCTGGTCGTTTTGCGGGTTGAGCTGAAAGATGCGCCGGTCCACTTCGGCCAGAAAGAGATTGCCGTTCTCCTGATACGTGTTAATCCAGGCACCCGGTGCCACAAAGTAGCCGACGACTTCGCCCTCCTCACCATTGGTGGTCTCCTTCACGGAGGTCACGCGGAGATAGGGACCGTCGATCAAAAACTTGCGTGCGCGCCCCTTCACCATGACGGTGTGCTGTCCGCGCAAATAACACTGTTCCAGCGATTTGATGTCCCGGTGGACTTGCTGCTTATGCTTCCACTGATAGCCGTCAGTTGTGCGTTTCTCCGAGCCCTGGTAAGAGATGCGGGAGTGCTTTTGGACACCACGCCATTCGAGGATATCGTCAATACGGATGGGGGCCGTCCCATCTTTCGCGAGCTGGTTGTCGCAGAGGCGAATGTTCCACAGTCCCAGAAGAATTCGTCCGGTGAGCACGGTTGTCTCCCCCAGGCAGCGAATCTTTTCCATCGCCTCCTGAATATCCAGAGGGAGATCGGGATCACTCACATACACGGTGAGCTTATTCGAGGCGAGAAAGCGCATGCGTTTGTATTCAGGCTCTTCGTGCCAATCGGTTGTTCGCGCCAGGCTCGCTTCCCGAATCGCTCGATCCTCCTGATAACTGGTAGTCGCGAGGGTGCTCGCACTCCGTACTTCCGGCACCTGGGCGAGTAGAGCACGCAGCTCCTGGTGCATGTCTGGAAACGCCCCCTCAAAAACCTCTCCGATCATTGGGAGAGTCTGCTGTTCCAGAGAAGCGTCCACGATCTGGTGCGCGGGAAGAGCGTGTTCAACGTCTGGTAGAGGAGAGAGAGAGGTGTGATCTACTGCCGTGGGTTCCTCACCAAGAATGGTTGAAAGCAAGAAGGTCTGTGCATTCCCCCCTTGGTAAGCGGCGATTTTGTCTCGTATCGCACTCTTTATCCCCTGCGCTTGAATCCCTGCAGCCCAACTTGAAAGCTTGTCGAGACGAAGACAGTTGACTGCTTGGATGCCCCCACGCGTTTTCATGGGGAGCTGGTGTAGTCCATCGACCAGGTGCGCTGTTCGTTGAATGCGTTGGAGTTGCCCACGCCCATTGAGATGTAATGCAGCACACAGACTTGGCAAACTCACAAAGAGACCACCGTTTTCCGTTAAGGCAAGCAGAAGCTCATTGCCCAGGTACGACACATTTTGCTGAGCAAGCACACGTTCCTTGCTCTCTTGCGGAAGAGAGGCGAGAGGTGCTGCTGCATGTACCTCTTGTTGTTCTGCATATTCCTGAGAAAAAGGATGCTGACTGGAATCAGAAAAGTGTTTTGTCACTTGTAACACGCTCCTTTCAAGGGGAACGTGCAGATGCACACCCCTTTGAAATCATACTTCACGATTTTCGTAGTGTCCCATGCTCTTTCGCGGTCCTGGGCTAATAGGTCATGATTCGCCCTCTCTCTTTTGGGAGTCTGCCGTGAGACCACGAAGCAACCTCGTGAACGCTTTTTGGTACTCATCATGATCTTTCCAGCGCGTAAAGTCTCCAATGCTACGTTCATGACGTATTTTTGTAGCCCAGGATAAGGGACTTTCAAGGACGGCTTTATCGACACGAAGAGGAAAGAGCATCTCTCGTTTTTCTTTGCGTTCTTTTGTCAACGCTGTCTTCACCTCATGTTCAACCCATCCGCTTGTTACAGAGTATTTTGAGAGAATGAGCAAGAGCTTCTCGTGAAAGTGTATTGCTTCATCAATGCCTGTCCGTAGTGTCTTTCCAATTTTTAAGTCTTCAGGAGCAAACCAGCACCGTACCCCTTTCTCTTGCAAATCAGCATATAAACGTTTGGCAAATGCCTCATCTTTGCTTGAATAGCTAATAAAGCAGGAGTGGTACTGGATTGGTTGCTGTATTGTGGCCCGATAGAAGTCAATCCATTCATCAGGCACGCCTGCTCCCCGCAAAAAGTGCAACGCACTTCCGTCCTGGGGGAGTTGTATGCTATGAAGGTTAATAATGGAAGGACCTATGTATTGAATCTCTAGGAGTCCTTTTGTCTGACGCAAATCGACCTCAGAAAAGATCGTTCCGTAGAGAACGACACTCCTGAGATTAGCACAACTGAGATCAGCTCCCGTGAGATTGGCACGACTAAGAGAGGCCCCATTAAGGTCAGCCCCGTTGAGATTGGCACAATTGAGAAAGGCCCCGTTGAGATTGGCACTACTGAGAACAGCAAAGCTAAGGTCAGCATCGAGGAGGTTTGCCCCATTGAGATCGGCACCACTGAGAATGGTATGACTAAGGTTTGCCCCATTGAGATCGGCACCACTGAGGATACCACCACTCAAGTCTGGTAGTACGTTTTCGTGGTCGCATCTCCACTGATTCCAAGCCTTTGCACCTTCTTGAAGCCTATGAACGTGTTCTTTGTTTACCATCATTACCTTCTTTCCTCAATCTCTTCTAACTAACGTATATGCTTCTCATACTGCTCTGTGCTGGGAGATCATGCTTCCCCCTCTGTCTTTTCTCGTCTCATCAAGGATGTGAAGAATTTTTTGATGAGACCTAACGCCTCAACTATCAGGAAGAGTAGGGCACCTCTTTTTAGTGAGAAAGTGCCTCTAAAACAAACTCCGTACTTGTATTGTTCTCGGTACGCTTTGCCCTCTTGAGTGCTCGTAAACTCGAAACCAACACACGGTTTTTATCGGTTGAATGCCGCTTAATTTCTCCGTCGGAAACCTTTCTTTTCAAGGTCTCAACCGCATATCCTGTGAGCAAAGCCGCATCATCTATTGAAACGTAGCGCGGTCGAATTGGACGTTGAACATTACTTTTCCCTGTCACTTCTTCATCCGTGTTTTGTACATCTACAATCCGCAAATTCTCCGTTGCTCCGTCTGAACTTTCATCGAATAATCGTCGAATATTCATCGAGGAAACATCCGAGAATTTTCCTAATTCGTCCATTGCATCATCAAAACTTTTCCCGTTATCTATCGCGCTTTCATCCAGAGAAGTAGCACTCGTTCCATCGTCGGATGGTCGCCCTTCATCCGATATTTCATCATGCGTATTTGCAGACTCTTGTACAAGAACTTGTCCGGCCTTTATGCGCCAAAACCGCGCTACTGATGGACGCTTGACGTGTAAGACTTCCATAATTGCTGTCTCCGCGAGTTCCGCATTTTCGTCAGAAAGTAACCCCGGAGTGCTACGGAATAGCTGTGTCACCTTGTCCAACTTCTCCGCTTCTGGATCGCGCTTTTCTCCGACAAAACCTTGTGCTTCTGCACGCACACGCTTCGCAAGATTGAACACATTTCCAAGAGGATCGCGTTCGTCTTTCTGCTCTTTTTGTGCATCCCGAATACGCTTTTCTGCTTTCGCTCGTTCCTCTGCTTCGTTCGCTTCTGTTTGCAAATCCGTCAGACTTTTCGCTGCATCAGCTTTCATTGCATTTACTTTTCCCAGGATAAATGTATACGCGATAATGAACACGGGTAATGCAGAAATGACGACAGGGGTGAGTTGTCCAACCGTGAGAGAAGGAACAAACCAGACTTGATTGATAAGCACAAAACTCCACACATCTGGCGTCTTCTTCGAGGGGTCATGTGCCATGCTAAAAACCCAATTGAAGTACCAGGACATGATAACCAGGACCACAATAAAGCCCCATATAAAGCCTTGATCTGCTTTTGTCGTTCCTTCACTTTTAATGTGAGAGAGCCAGCCGATCACTCCATCTATCGCAATCGCAAAGCCATAGGCCAGTACCCACCAGACAAAACCTGTTATCCCCTGATCTTGTGGCTCGTATTGCCTAAACACCCAGGCAACGTGGGGAATGGAAACCATCAGGAAGATACCAAATGCACCCCAGAATAAAACCTTTGTCGCCGTTTGTTGCTTCATCATGACTTTCCCCTAACTCATCAATCTGTCATTCACTTTGAGGCACAAGTGTTGTTTGGTCTGTTTGTTTTTCCTGTTTGTTTGCCCTCTTTCGGGGCTATTTCTCTGTTTTCGTGCTCAAATTGCTAAATGAGGCTCCAAACAAACAGGAAAAACAAACAGACCAAACAGCATTTACGATTTCGCTTTGCGCCGCTCCCATTCAATCAACCCTTCATCGGCTAGCTCTGTCAGCAGGTCATACGCTTTCGTTTCCTTCAAGTCCATCGCCTCTGCAAACGGCCTTAACTTTGCCTCATTGCGGTCCTTTAAGGACTCCCATACCGCAATCTCTTTTGCGTACTTCTCTTCGAGCGTAGGTGCTTTTTTCTCTGGTAGATCAGGTAGTCTACTCGGTTGAGGTACAGTATCCGCAGGTTTCACATAAGGTTGCACTGGACGTACTACACGCTGTTCTATCAGGGGCTTGCGTAGACGCGCCACATTAGGCGTATTGGACACATGGCGCGATATACGCTTATCAAACTTCACAAGTATCTGTGAGGGTGTGAAACCGATCACTACGCCTACGCCTTTAGGCATCGTCTTAATTTGTTCTCGTGTGACCAGTTCAGGGTCTACCTCTTCCACACATCTATCAAGATCGTTTTTCTCAACATGGATACCAACAACCTTGCACTGACAGTTTTTGATAGCCCACTTTTGCAGGTTCGCTATGCTTTGAGTAAAGAAGCACATCGTATAGCCCATTGAGCGGCCCATATTGCACATCTGCCAGAATGCCGATTGCAACATGATTAACGTCTCTCTGCTCAGTGGAGAAAGTGTTTGGTCTTGTGGGAGGAAGACTTGCGCCTCATCCAGCATCACAAGGCAAGGAAGGCGATCATCCTCGCCTTGTGCCTTTGACCATGCCATCAGGCTTTTGAGAACGGAGGCCATCACCTTTGCACACACATTTAAATCATCCCCATACGAGGGAAGATCAATAATTGCTTGATGCTTACCCGTCATGACCAGATGAGCAAACTCATCAACCGTTGCTTCTGAGAGAACAAAGTACCCACGAACTGTACCTTCTAGCGACTCATGCCCTGCTCGGATAGCGTTCGGTGCCACATCGACAATCGTATGATACTCACGTTTGAGGTCAAATTTGACAACAGGCATATCACACCTCGATGCACTTTCAATCACCAAGGCCGCTATATTGCTCTTGCCCATCCCTTGTACACCTGCCACTATCAACCCTCTCCCAAGAAGTTCGTCCATATGAGGGTCAAATCGCGTTGCATTCCCTGACTGCACAAGATACCCAAGTCTCAGTATTTCATCAGGAGAAGAAGAAGACGAGCCACGCTGCACATCCTCTTGTTTCCTTGAACGCTCTTGTGGCGTTGCATTCTTTGGAAGAGACTCGACAACACGTAGTGGATCAATCCCTACAAGACGTTTGAGCTTTGGAAAGAACGCTTGATCGTTGTTCTCCTCATGCATCGGTGAAAGTGCATCTACTACACGTTCCGTCACATCATGTACTTGCTCAACATCCTGCCCTGGTACGAGGTAGTTGAGGATATCTTGCGTATGACGTGCCGTAACCAGCGTCACGAACACCCCTCCAAGTAACCAGCCAAAGTTAAAGTGTGAGGCAATCTCTACAACACCTGTCGCCACAATGGGTAGGCTTGTAACTAACATCTGTGTTTTCGTCATCGAAAGAGGAGAGGACAGCAACGGATGTTGCGGTCCCTCCCACTCCTCACGCTCGTTATACTGTTCTTCCATCACTCAAACTCCCACAGTTACGCCCGACGCCAAGCGGCACGAATGAGGTACACGCCAATAGTCCCGAAAAAGCCTACGATGAACGAGGTAGCAGCCGCAAAACCAACATGGCCCCAAAATCCGCCGCCGAAGGTGCCATAGTTGTAGTCTGTCCACAGATTAAAAATCACAATGCCCCAGGCACCTGTGATAAAAATGCGTGCCATCACTTGCCCCGATGCTGATACAGCATCCTCTAACATGCCATAGCCAACGATGAAACCTAAGTAGATCAATTCAATGCCATAGCCGAAAATTGTCGCAGCAGCATCACTTGCACTCAACGTTCCCATCACAAGATTAGGAAGTTGCATCAGAATAGCCCAATTCGGTTTGTAGACCGCGACACTTCCAGATTGCTGAACGAATGCTTCATTGGTCTGTATCTGTGTCATGAAGCCCACAGCGAACAATGCAAGAAAACCCAGGCCAACAATAAAAATCACCATTGGATGATGCCCACCACTCCGGCGTCCCATACTCATAGTAGCCATTGAGCCACCATTGACCGTACTTCTCTCTCTCACGGATTAGCCCTCCAGGTCGCGTGTGTAAACCGAAAAATCGTCGATAAAATCTTCATGCTCTAAAAAAGCAATGAAAAGTGGGTCAATCGCGTATCCTTCCCACTCCATCACGACAAAGCCCAGGCCGCTTCCCGTTGTGCCATGATCGACAAGACATACCTCATCACGCTTTGCAAACCAACGGCGTACTTTTTCGAGAAGTGAGTAGAAGCTTTCACTGTCAACAAGTGTAAAATGAATGACCTGGCACTTCCCTGGCAATGGTTCGACATTGGCAGGTAAAGGAACCATATCCGTATTCATCGAGTAAGGTACAAGTTGCTGTTGTGCCATGTGCTACACTCTCCCAACTAAGACTACTAGCAATTTCATCATGATTGAAAAAGGAACAAATGCTACGCTGTACGCTAGAGAACCACGCTGCACCATAATAAGAACCAGACCATGCACATGTGTCACCTCTCCCCCGACGCTGGCACATCGGGGGAAGAAGTAGTCACGAACGAGCGTGATACAAAGGCATATCATGAGCAACCATGACGGAATAAGAAAGCACTCAGCCACAAGGACGGTGTGTACATCAAGCACTATGCTACCTGCTTTCGTACTACATGCTGATTAAAAAGGTCACGCGCTACATACAGGCACCGAGCGGTATCACCATAGAATGACTCAAATTCTGTACGAGCCTCACCTGGATCGCGGAAATGCCCTGCTACACCCGTGTAGACTCTCACCTCTTGCCGACTTCGTGACAACCACAGAACAGGATACCCAGGTGTGTGTTCATCAACGGTGTAGAGGACCGATGCTGGCACATCAGGTTTTCCTCGCCCAACCGCGGGAAGATGAGTCACACGTACACCAGGAAACCGCCGCTCCGCTTCATCCGCAACCGTTAAGCGATGACATGCATCAGGCGATGCACACGCACACAGAATACAAGCGCGTCCATACGTATCAAGGATAGATGAGAGGGACACCATACCAGCATCAAGGTTATGTATCTGAATATCACCATTATGGTGTCCAAAGTGGTCATTACCCAGGTCAGGCAACCACATGTAGGTAAGACCTTGCTCTTGCTGAAGCATATCCTGGTCCCATTCAAACCGGTCCGAATGTGGATGTTTCCGAATATCAACAAGCGGTGTTTTGAGTGCTACTAGTTCGGTTAAGGTACGAGATGAACAAGAATGAAGGTAGCCAAGCGTATAGAGTGTAGGAGCCTTTGTCATGCTGCACCTCGCAGCACACGCTCCGCTACATGACGCTCTAAGCAGAGGCCGCCAGTGTTAAAACCGGCTGGCGCGATACTATAGAAATCAGAACAATACGAGCTAAGAGCTAGCGCATAATCAGAGGTTGTGTCGCCTTGCTCATCCTCATCGTCATAGCAAGGGCATTCAGGATCAGGAAAATTCGGGTTGTGAAGAATGGTGCCATCATCATCAACAGAGTGTATAAGTTCGTCTCCGTCCTCATACCCAATCTCGATGACACCGTTTGAAGCACTGAGCAGGTTGATAGGTTGACGCATTGATGGTACCTGTGACTTTTGCATCATGACGATATTCTCTTTCTGAGAACACCGCTTGCTACTCTATCAAGAAATGATATAATAGCTTCGCGGTTTGTCCGTACACCGATGCTTACAGGGTTGGAAGCTTTTGTAAGAGCATCGGTGTTATTTTTCTCATAAACTAAAGTGACTAAGTTACGCGATCCACTCTACATTGTGACGCGCTAAGTACATCCTAGCCTTATCCATAAATGGTTGGCTTTCTAAAGTTCCTAGTTTGAGATTACAGACCGTACAGAGCAAACCCCTAACTTCTCCTGTCATATGGTTATGATCTGTCATTAAAGAACGTGTGTAACCCCGCCCGTTTTTTGCCCTCTCTGGATTGCCACATATTGCACACAACCCGTTCTGAGATTGCAATAATGCTATATACTTGTTATGTGAAAAATGGTAATAGGCGTGAAATCAGCACAGATTTTTAGGTGAAACTGACAAAATCGGCGCGAATTGAGCAATAATAATCAGGTTAAGAGCCTGAATTGACCTCTTTGCTTTTATGATTGCTTTGTCTGATGCTTGTAAAGTGCGAAGTACTGCTTCTACCGTTTCTGGAATAAACACATCACAACGAGATAACGTCTCTCTCGAAGCAGCTTTAGCAATCTGCAAACAGTCAATTTCGATGATTCGCGCTGATTTTGTCAATTTCACTGTAAAAATTTTGCATGTTTCACCCAATTTACCAAAAAATTAGGGTATCTCTTAAAATGAGCCTCTTGCCAGCTAGACTTCAAGGAAAGATAGATAAGCTGTTCTGACGCATCATCCTTATAATCTGTACAATTCTTTATACCTGATAGATAGTTTTGCGCAAGCTTTATAAATGACAAATCTTCTATTCTACCAAGCTTAAAATTGCACCCCGTACACAGTAAACCTCTTATAACACCAGTTATATGGTCATGATCCACTGCTAAAGAACGTATAATGCCATACTTACGATCTCTAGCTTTTTCAGGATTACCACATATCGCACACAATTCATCTTGAGCATTCAACATCTTCATGTACTCATCAGGAGTAAGATTAAAAAGCCTTTTAAACCTGCTCCGACGTACTATCTGCTTCTCGTGGTCAGCTATACCATTTAATCGTTCGGACTTACGCTTATCATTCCTACGCTTGTATTCTAGTTCAACTTTCTCTCTATTATTTTGCTTCCAAACTCTTGTGTTAACCCTGTTATAGTCCCTTTTAGCACTTCTTGTACAGACCTTACATTCAGTATGTAAGCTACTACCACCACGAGCACCACCTCTCCGATAATATTCACTAAGAGGCTTTGCTTCACCACAACATCTACATACCTTTGGCTCACTTACCTGTTCCATGCTTTTGCCTCTTAAACAAACCCTAATAGCTATACACGAACGCTTAAACCTTCAATATCCTGAAATGTTATATCTGTTTTCAATCCTTTACTAATTGCGGTAGCTAATGCTCTTGCACTTCTCCCCGTCACTGGCTCTCCGCTCTCTGCTTTACTTACTGTCTGGTAATCGAGCTTAGCTTCTCGCGCTAATTCTGAACGGGACCATCCTAGTTGTTCCCTATACTCTATAAGTGTTGCCATATCATTCCCTCCAGAAATTGGAGTGGTTTTCTCGTGAAAAGCATACATCGAGAACCACTGGTTTGTCAACCTTTTTTCACACCAATTTATGAAGGTACTATAACGCTTGTATGACGGTTATGTCAAGATTTTCACTAGAAAATCACTAACAAAAGTACTATTGTCTAAATGCACTACCTATAAACCATCATCCCCTTACAGAATTTACGTACCCTTGCCTCTTGATACTTATGCGCCTCTTTCCCATCTTGACCAGCCAACACAATGTTACAGCCTGGTTGAGAAGAACTCGTCCACACTTCATGACTCCCACCATTACACCGAGCCGTGAAACCAGATCGACGCAGGACCACCCGTAACTCTCGTAGCTTCATCGCTCACCCCACTGCCGACGTTCTGCCTCTAGTCGCTGCCTTTGCCTCTCTACAGTATTAAGTTGCCTTGCATGTTGACGATACCGCTTTAACAATTTCCGCTCGTCACTCGATGCAATCCAGTGAACAAGGAAACCGAGAAGAAACATCACAACAGATGTAACCGCGAAAATGAGTGTAGTATCCATAAGCACCTCACAACGTACTACCGATAGTCACTACGATAATAGCCACGCGCTGAGAACATCCGAAAAGACACAACCATACCAACGATAAAAGCCATAAGTAGCAATGCCAGAAGAAACCAGAGATTGATGCCAGGAAGGACGATATCCATGATGTTCATGCCAAACCTCCGTAATGCTCTAGTTGATGTTTCTTGACTTAGTAGGTACACTTGTTCTTGTGTACCATTTCTTTCATGTCTATAGTATGAAGCTTTTTTGGAGAATACAGAACGGCATTACACGACATGGAGGACGACACTTTTTAGAGGCAAAAATAGAACAATTACACGACAAACACGACATTTACCCGACACTTTACCGCTTTCGCTTGTACAGCTCGTTTTGCTCTTGTATTACGGATGAAAGTTCTTACAATGTATGATGTGTAGAGGCACGCCTTATGAGTCGTCAGAAGAAAATCAATGAGAAGCTTATAGCTGCTCGACTTGCCAAACACTGGACACAAGAACAAGCATGTGAGCATATAGGTGTTCCAAATGTGAGGACATGGCAACGGTGGGAAACCGAAGGAACAATACCATCACCCTACTTTCGGATGAGGCTGTGTAAAGTTTTCAATATGTCTCTTGAAGACTTAGGGCTCTTCTTTGGGAATGACTCTACAGAAAAATCAGAGTTAGACATACAAGAAATCACACCAGATGCAGATGAGGAGCTACGGAGAAGTCAACTAATTAATTTATTGACGAATGAACAAGTAGCTGTACTTATGCCACTTCTGGAGCTAAGAGAGAGCGAAATGGCACACTTTGATGAGTCTAAACGGAAGGCTCTACGTTCACTAATTGAACTCGCAGGTATGGCAGTTGCAACATCATCACTAGATTTAGAGCCGTGGGAAAGACTCTCATCAAACAAGCCATTAGATATGGATACGAAAGCATTCACGCACTTCAAAAATCTCATGTCAGAGTGCTGGGAGCTAGGAAAGAGCCAGCTTGCTATCGCAGACAAAGTACTCACAGGTTTTCTACCAGATATGATGGAGCTAGCCCCTTACCATCGAGAAGCTGCTTTACTCACTACACAAGGATTACGCCTGAGAAGTATTCTTACTGCTCATCAAATGAACCTTTCAAACAAAGTAATCCTTTGTCAGAAGGCAGTTGAGTACGCAAGAACATCAGGTGATCCAAACTCACTAGTCGCCGCTCTTACTGAACTAGGCGTAGCATATAAATATGCGAATCAGCATGACGATTCCATTAAGACGTATCAAGAGGCACTGCACCATAGCAGTGACGCATCACCGCTACTACGAACAAGAGTATATGCTGCCGCAGCCGCAGCATTCGCGCTGCACGAACGCAAGAAAGAAGCAGATTTTTACATTCATCTTGCATACGAAGATTTTCCAGAAGACCCAACAGCTGATCCAAGCTTCATTTATGCTGACTCCGGTATATATATGATTGCCTACTACGAAGGTGTTATGAGACTTGATATGGATCAACCTGCCCAGGCCTATCAAGCTTTCGAGGGCTATAAAACTCATCCTGCCAGCTCAATCACTCCTGAACGAAACCGCCTTGAGATTATCAATCATCAAGGAAAAGCAGCTATCATGCTCAATAACTTGGAGCAATACGTGGATTACTTGCAGCAAGGAATCACCGGAGCCATAGCACTGAAAAGTAAAAAGCGATTTGATGAGGCTGTGAAAATATATCAAGAGATAATGCCGAAAAGTTGGCTCACCGAGCCTCAAATTAAACAGATTGCGGAACAATACAAACTACCAGCGGGAGTAAGCTAAATCGTGAAAACTCTCATGGTAGGCTTCGGAAACTTAGGCTCCCAAGTTTTTGATATATTCTTACGGGTAGCTGGAAAACATAGTTTTCTAGTTGGAGGTAGGAATATAGAGTATATGCAGCAAAGGATAAACCTCTCTATCCAGACAGCTGCTCAACTAGGATTTTATCCAGAAGTAGATAGCACCTATGTAGATTTAACAAATATCGACCAAACAGCAGAAGTAATATCTCAATTCAAGCCTGATATCATCTTTAACGCTGCTACAGTCCAACCATGGATGAGAATAGCTGAACTTTCAAAACCAACCTTTGAGAAGCTTTATAGAGCGCAAGCAGGTCCTTGGTTGCCAATGACATTATCACTAGCTTATAACCTCATGCAAGCAGTAAAACAGACAGGATTGGACATAAAAGTAATTAATGGTTCATATCCAGATAGTGTCAATTGCATACTAGGCAAGGTTGGACTTGCGCCAACAATCGGCATAGGTAACCTCGCTAACAATATCCCTGCAATCAAAGCATCAGTAGCTCTCAAGCAAGATATACCAATAGAGAAGGTAGAAGTCCTATTTTTTGCTCATCACTACGTCAGCCATTACATATCTCGCTATGGTAACTCTGAAGGAGTACCGTTCCACCTAGCGGCATCTATAGATGGCAAAGATATAAGCCAAGAACTAGACCTAAACACTATTTTTGACCTGCTACCTACAAAACTGAAAAGAGCAACAGGCCCCCTACAACTTCTTACGGCAGCTTCAGCGATGACCATCTTTGATGCAATTGTACATGACATAGGCACAATCACGCACGCACCAGGGCCAATCAGTTTACCCGGGGGATATCCTGTAAGAGTGTACCAAAAAGGCGTTGAAATAGTTACGCCTAACGGCTTCTCCATTGAACAAGCTATCTTAGTCAATGAGGGTGGTCAAAGACTCGACGGGATCGACCACGTAGACCAGAACGGAACCGTATACTTTACAAAAGAAAATATGTCTATTCTTGAAGATGTGCTAGGATACAACTGTCAAAAAATGCTCTTATCAGATGTCAGCAATTGGGCAAACGAGTTACAGGCAAAGTATACAGAGTTGGTCAAAAGAGCATAAAGCAAGATGCCAAAAGCGGATAGACCTACAAAGAGGCTACCCGCTTTTTGCTTCCTACGATCTAAAATTACCTTTGTCTATTCACTAAATTCCGAACCATCCTAACCCAACAAACACACCTACAAGAAAAATAAATCCCCAGAGCACAATGTACTCTCCAGGCCTCTCGTTAGAAAACAGACCCAAACCATATGATTCTTCATCAGGCCAAAGCACCTTTACCTTTTGTGTCGTCAATGAGTCTGCAACAATATGTGATAGTACGCCAACAACGATTCCAAGAAAGGCAGCTAATGCCTCTTGTAACAGAAATGAGGGGAGTACAATATGTTGAGAAACAAGGTAGGGAATACCCACTGTTGCCACAAATAAAGCGATAAAGATCAGGAAGAATACAAAGAAGCAACTATGCGTACACCCTCGATGGTCACGCCGAACCTGCTTCCCCGTCTCTGGATCGCGCCTTAGTTCGAGAGTATCAGGCCAACGTGCAAAGTAGAGCGCACACCCATAAAATGCAAGTTGATGAGTGAGTGTTGACCATGATGTGAGATCAGAGAAATAGTGTAAGACTGCTTGAGGAATGTTCTGATATGCAAGTGGTGCTCCGATAGTATGAAGAATATCCTCAAGTGAACGAGGTAAGAAGCTAGGAGTAAAGCGATATACAATGTTATTTACGGTAACTGCACTTGCAGCCGCAAAACCATAGTGTGACGAGCCTTGCATCTCTCTCTGCCTTTCAACGGGAAAGAAAACATTATTTTGCATCTACCACTCGTTTGTTCTTTTTATTTATACAATATATGGTAGTACTCGTCATATGGTATATATGTTCTATATACCTGAAAGTAAGTAGTGTCCATGAGTTCATATCTTTATTTCTTCATACAACAAAACAACAAAAAGCGGATAGACCTCTATCAGGCTATCCGCTTTCGCGTAACTCACCGCTACTACACCTTGCTACTCAATAGGCCATCCTCCAGCCATCTCAATCGTCTCATCAATCTCTTCCATCATGTGCAGCGTTTCTTGTAACGCTGCAACAATCCGTTGGTAGTGCTTAATATCATCGAATGAGAGTGTTCGGCCTTTGCGGTCTTTGAGCCATTTGTGACAGACCTGAAAGCTACCAATATGACATTCCCATACATCAGGAGGAACGTTATCAAAGTATTGCGTCTTGTTAATCCACACGCGTCCCTGTTCGGGATTATCTGCAAGTACAGTATAGTCTACTTTCTCTACAACGTTGTTTCCTGATTCTGGGTATATAGTTGTTACTATTCCACTCTTTTTCATCAAGTGCAGACGAATTAATTTATCACCTAACTGGCATAGTTCACGAAAGAGATCAACATTTGAAGTAAGAGGGAGACGTGGGAAATCAACCTTGAGAAACTCACTATAGCGAACGCGATACATTGGTGAATGGAAGACAGCATACATATAACAAAATATATCCTCCGGCCCATACTCGTTTTGTAGATCACCTCTGCCTTCTGGTACAAAGAGTAGCACTAGCTTCTCCGACAGCACGGTGATAAATTCTGTGGACAGATTGGATCGTCTTCCAGTTGGAGATGTCGATGGCTCTTCCATGTCAAGTAGTGTTTTTTGTTGTGAGTCTGGATAAGTATAGAGAGGAAATAAGTATGAACGTTCTCTAGTCTCTAGAGAGACAGTACAATCACTAATACTTCTATCTGTACAGAAGATATGCCGAAATACTCCATTTACCTGTCTATTAGTAACCAAACCTAAGTTATCACCATCATGCATATGATGCATAACCCGTCTAACGGTTCTCCATACAAGAGAATCATGATAGAAAATTAACCTTTCATCAAACGGACGATAAAGAATTGGCTTAATATACTGTTCGAGGTCAGTTTCTTTCTGTATAAGTCTCCGAGCGTTAGGAATATTCCATCCTATTTTCATGGGAATATTTAACGTTTTACATAAATCAGCATCAGAGTTTTTAGAATTTTTAAACGTTTGAGCGCGTTCAAGAAGAGGTGCTTTATCATAATCAATTACTACATGATCTCGTGCCGTTGTCATTCCAACACCATTGGTTGGTATTATTTCTGTAATCCTCCATCCTGCGTTATATTCCATTTGTAAGAAAATATCTTGTGGTCTAAACAAGTAGAATGGCAACTCTGGCTCAACCCTCTTCCAATCTGTTGTAGCAATATCGTTTTCTGCTAACCAATGATATTTTCCACTTACAAGCTGTTGCGTTTGCCCAACTTTCTTGAATACTTCACGCTCTCCCCAAAGATGGGCATGATGCACTGTTGCCAGCTCGGACACTCTGGGCTTACGTTGCTTCTTGACGAAAATGCCAATAGCTACCCCTTGTTGAATATCAAAGATGTTCTCATCATTACTACCATCGGGCGAACGTTCTTTCTTTTTGGCATTACCGTGTAAGTCTAAGACATAGATATCATCGAAGGTTTGCATCAAGCTTTGACGCATACCTCGAAAGGTAGGATTATCTAAATAGCCATGATTGGTAATAAACGCTAGAATGCCGTAACCTGTTTGCTCAATACGCCATTGTGCAAAACGGATAAACTTGACGTAATCATCATTAAGCCATTTAGGGTTGCGTTCACCAAGAGGCTTACCATCGACCTCAAAATAGTTACCTCTTTTACTATGCAGTAACTCTCTAATCCACTTCCCATTGTTCGCGGAGTGTTCAGAATAAGGCGGATTCCCCATCACTACCATGATAGGTGCATCATATTTTACATTCCCTGCTGCCATCGCTTCTTCTACGAGCCACTCAGCAAAAGGCAATCTCCCACCCTCAAATCCCTCTTCTAACGTATTCGTGAGGTACACGCCCAAACGTTCGTTGCTTCTAAAATCATAGCCGGTCTCAGTGAGTAGCAAGCCTAACTTCATATGTGCAACGGCATAAGGAGCCATGAGTAGCTCAAATCCAAATAAGCGTGGTAACAGGTGTTGTGAAACATAGTTAGACCACATTCCCTTGTTGTCCTTAAACGTCTCATAGATGTGGTTGATAATACCATACAAGAATGTCCCTGTCCCTGTAGCAGGGTCTAGTATCTGTACTTTATGCGACTCTAAACTATACTTACCATCCGAACTCGTTGCCTTCAACATACTCGAGTCAGCAAGACCGTCTTCAAGCCCAAAATCATTTTTGAGGATATGATCGACGCTCCGCACGATATAGGACACTATCGGCTCTGGCGTATAGTAGACACCACGCGCCTCACGCATCTTTGGATCATACGCTGCGAGGAATGTCTCGTAGAAATGCACAACGGGGTCTTCCTGGCGTATACGTGAGCTAAAGTCTCGCAGAATAGTCTCCATATCAGAGCGGTTTAACACTTCCGCTAAGTCATCTACTGCCCACACAACACGCTCGTCAAGGTCAGGCCCTGCAATATAGCCAAACATCTTACGCAAAAACGGATTTGTTTTTGCAATATCATAGACTGCATGTTCACGGGTAAATTGTGTGTTTGGTTTTGTGTTACAGCGTGCTGCGAACATGCCATAGCAGATCGTTTGAGCGTACATATCTGCAAATTGTTCAGAGTTGAGGTCTGGAAGCAGTACTTGTTGGAAACCTTCCATTTGGGTGTGAAGCGAACCAGCACCATCCTCACTTTGAAATGCTCCATTGATTGCATTTTTGATGAGTTGGGCAATAGTCGCCATACGGATTGCAAGTTCTTTTGGGTTACTCACCGTTGGCGTTTGTGTTATCAGGAAGCCTTGAAAGAGCTTATTGACCTGCTCTATCCCATCGGGTTCAGGAAGCCACTTGTTCTTCCCACCAGCTTTTGTAAGACGTGCCGTAAGTCGATGCTGCCCTCCCACATACCAACGAAACTCTGTGTAGTCAGTCAAGATAAGGTTGCCAAGACTCCCCAAGTACCGCTTCATCTGGTCTGTTCGTTCAGTCTGGTCAAGCGAGACACCAATATCTTTTGTCTCAATATAGCCAAGTGGAGTATGTTTATTTGTAATGATGAAGTCAGGTGCCCCACATTTCACACGCTTTGGTTCGTTGGTCGCAGTAATGCCTGGTGAGAGTGTCTCGATGAGTTCTTGCAGTGCTGAGCGGTAGGTATGTTCTGTGGCGTTGCCTGTTTGATAGGCTTTCTCGACTTTGTGTAGGTAATTGCGAAATGCTGTCTCACTCATGCTTCCCATCCCTTACAATGTTTGTTGTGTGCAGTCAGTGTATCGTGTTCAAGGAAACATCGCAAGATGTACGAGCTACACAATTTGGGAAAGGTAGAGAAAAAGCGTCTTTTTCGGTAAGACATGTTACAATCACAGAAAAGTTTATCGAAGGTAAGGAGAGAGACGCCCATGCAGGACCACAAGAAACCCCACCGACAACCACCGCAAACCCCTTCTCATCCGACACACATCAACACACCCGAAGAATGGAAGGAGCATTGGCGAGCACAAGGACAAGATTGGCGTACAGAGCCAGAGATTAGCGCACAACGACAAACTGAACTCACACAACGTCGGGCTCTCAAGCCTGATGAGGAAAAAGGCATCTATCCTTTTGGAGGTGTAAAACTTGATAGGGCAGATATCGAATGGTTATTAGCAACCCATGAAAATGGGCGTGGGCCAGTCCTATGGAGTGATGAAACGCAACACGAACGGAAAGGGCTAGACTTGCGTGGAGCTGATCTCAGAGGTGACGAAACTCAAAAGCTCAATTTAGAGGGGCTTCCACTTTCACAACTCATTGGAGGAAATTTCGACTCCTTCGTAAGCACCACCCTGAACGAACAAGCAGCTATCCACCTTGAAGGGGCCCACCTCATAGGGGCTCATCTTGAACGGGCCACCTTCATAGGGGCTCAACTTGAAGGGGCCGATCTCTCTTATGCTCAACTTGAAGGGGCCCACCTCACAAGGGCTCATCTTGAACGGGCCGACCTCACAGACATCCACCTAGCAGATACACATCACATTGGACCTTTCTTCGCCGATAGCCAGTTGGGAGGTGGTAAATACCCCGAAACCTCGACCGCTTTTGCCCTCAAACCTGCACACTTGCCCCGAATGTTGAACATCTATGATCCGTTATCTGAGAATGTGGCTTCAAAGGCGGATCGCGGTGATCGGCAACGGTAAATTGAGGGAACCTGCGACAGTTGCACAGGGTCTCGTGGCAAGTTCTGTGGTCAACCCGCTCAGGATGGCTGATCAATGACATCGTGACACGTGGAAGGTTGCTCAGAACTCACTTGAGACGCTCGCTCTCTCCGAGAGGAGTCGGGAAATTTTGGCCGAGGTATCTGCTTCATCCAACGGAGTATACACATTCACTTTGAGGTCGGGCGCATCAAACACCTGAAATGTGAGATGCTCAAACATCAGATAGCCCGCGTGTGGATGATTGAACGTTTTGTGCCCTTCTGTCGCACCAAGCACCTCATGATCGGGCCACCAGGCCCGAAATTCCGGGCTGCGAAGCATCAGATCCTGGATCAACTCGGTCAAGCGGGGATCCCCAGGATAGCGACCACAACTCGCACGGAATTGGGCTAAGACCCGTCGCGCATGTCCTTCCCAATCAACAAGCAGGTGCCGATGGGCTGGTGAGGTAAAGAGTCGCCAGACGGAATTGCGTTCAAAGGTGGTCATCTGCCCAAAATCGCCAAAGACGACGCAGGCCGCTTCGTTCCAGGCCACCACATCCAATCGTCGTCCTAAGACAAAGGCTGGACTGAGTCCCTGATGATCGAGGAAGTGCTGTAACGTCGGACTCACGGTCTCAATCTCCATGGCCCTCGCTGGAGGAGGTTGTTGGTGGGCTAAGAAGAAGAGATGTTCTCGCTCATTGGCATGTAAGTGCAAAGCCTGCACGAGGCTTTCTAATATCTGCGTCGAAACGGTTATCGGGCGTCCCTGCTCCAACCAGGTGTACCAGTCCACACTGACGCCTGCCGAGTGGGCCACTTCTGCGCGTCTGAGTCCGGGCACTCGCCGTCTGCTTCCTCGTAGCAGTCCTACGTCTTCAGGCACCAGCCGAGCCCTCCTGGTGCGCAGAAAATCTCCGAGTTCTTGCAAGCGTTGGGACTCCTGCTCGCGTTCCATCGTTCCCTCTCCTTCCTTTGTCCGCCTTCTTCGCGGGAATGTAGGAGTCTCACTCCTATGATAAGTGCTCATCTTGTTCTAGCATTCCTTTCAGTATACACTTTCAAGGTGTCGAAAACAACGTTCCTGCGACAAGGACGGTGTCTCGATGCGTATGCGGGGCCACGGAACGCTTGTCGTCGGGAGAGATGCTGGCTGCAAGGCTTCCCGGACTGGCACATACATTGTGTGGCAACGCCACTAAACCCTAAGCTTACGTCTAATGGAGGAATTTCCTATGAGAGTTTTCGTAACCGGCGCGACCGGATATATTGGCTCGGCTATCGTCCGCGAGCTTTTAGCTGCCGGGCATCAGGTTCTCGGCCTGGCTCGCTCCGAGTCAGGCGCTGCCTCGCTCGCCTCTGCTGGCGCAGAGGTACAGCACGGTGCGCTCGATGATCTTGACAGCCTACGTAGCGGAGCGGTTGCCTCGGACGGCGTGATTCATACCGCCTACATTCACAATTTTTCCGATTCTGCGAGGGCCACCCAAACGGATCTGCGTACCATCGAGACGATCGGGGCAGTGCTCGAAGGCACAGGCTCGCCATTCGTGGTCACCTCGGCAATGTTGATGCTCACATCCTTTCTCCCGACGGGGCACCTCGGGACGGAGGAGGACGTGGCCGACGCCGGGTCGGTCTTACCCCGGATCGCATCGGAGAACGCAGCAATCGCGCTGGCGAAGCGCGGTGTGCGCTCGTCAGTCGTGCGACTGTCTCCGACGTCCCATGGCGAGGGCGACCACGGTTTTGTCCCGACCCTCATCAATATTGCTCGCACGAAAGGCGTGTCGGCATACCCGGGCGACGGATCGAATCGCTGGCCTGCTGTACATCGACTTGACGCAGCCCATCTGTTCCGGTTGGCGTTGGAGAAGGCTCAGGCGGGATCAGTGCTGCACGCGGTCGCAGACGAAGGGGTGCCAGCGCGCGAGATCGCAGGCGTCATTGGCCGCCGCCTGGGCGTTCCGGTCGTCGCTCTGCCTGTCGAGGAAGTCGGCGACCACTTCGGCTTCCTCGGGCAACTCTTCTCACTGGACTGTCCGGCATCGAGTACGCTGACCCAACAATGGTTGGGGTGGCATCCCGCACAACCTGGTCTCCTGGCAGATCTCGACGGCGATTACTACTTCACGAACGAGGCATGGTCCAAATATCGTTGACCGTTTTAAAGGAAAAGACCATACCATACAAGCAAGGACAGGCTGTTCGCGTTCTAAGAATAGCCTGTCCTTGCTTGTGTCAGTTATGGGTGATACACGGCGTCACACGAACCGCCCGAATTTACAACCGCTGCATGCACCAGTTCGCGCGCTGCGAGCGGTTTTTCAAACAACCAATGGTTGTGCTGTTCAATATTCGGGGCAAATGTGCAGGTTTGAGGGCAAAAGCGGTCGAGGTTTCGGGGCATTTACCAGGAGGCTGTAATCTCACAGTAGTAGAGTGGTCACAAATAAGCATTCTTGGAGACGAAGTTCAAGCAAGACAGAAAAAATACAATAGAAGAGGCAAAAAAAACAAAGAGACACGCCTAAACGAATACAAAGTAGCAGCACGAGCGAATCGACAACTCTCCGTTGTCCTCCAAAGTCAAGGACTCAATGAAGATGCTACCCGTTTTGCCTACCGAGCTCAAGCACTCCAAAAAGAAGTTCTCTGGTTTCGACTCATTCAAGACGAGACTCCATTTCGCACACGCCTCTCTTTTCTGGGCGGTTGGCTCTTCTCCTGGTTCATGTTCCTCATTGCAGGCTATGGCTACCGATTTGGACGAACGTTCCTCACCTACCTTACTGTTATCAGTGGATTTGCAACGATGTACTATTTTGCAGGCATTCATGATATTGATGCTCACAACAAACCAGGGCCACATCACCTTTCCTGGTATGAGGCACTCATTGTCAGCATGACCGCGTTTCACGGACGAGGCTTCTTTGTTGGCACCTTCTCCCCAGGCGATCCACAGGCACTCATTGCCGCCATCGAAGCTTTCATTGGCCTACTTATTGAAGTCATCTTCATTGCGACCCTCACACGGCGTCTTTTCACCCAATAGAAATACCTGGAATATAAACACAAAGCGAGTAGCCCCTAGAGACTACTCGCTTTTTTCTTTCTTCTCTCCCTTACGATTGCCCAGGCTGAAACGTCCCATGCACATTTTGAAAAACAACTTGTGTCCCTTGAAACAGCACAACCATATCAGGATGATGGGTATGATGCAAATCGACAAACGCGAGTGTCACCGGCACCCTATCCGCTCCATTTCCTGTAATTTGTGGACCAAGATAGATTTTTGTCTTCGTTGGATCCCCTCCAGGCTGCTCAAGAATTTCAACATGCCCACGCAGGTTCAGCACAATGAAATGTGAGGGAGTACGGCCTGCCTCATGGCCTACAAAGGCATCGGTTTGGTACGTGCGAGGGTAGCCATAGTGCAGATCGTCCCATGTAGCCGTAAACCATGTGAGAAGAAGCTGCCCAAGCAGGACCGCCACAATCGCAACCATCATGCCAATCCCTATAGAAGTCAGGTTGATATGTGAGGAGCCTTTCTTTACACTTATTGTCTTTTGTGATGAACATGATACAGGTGGTGAAACAATCTTCTTTGTCGTCAGTGGTGGACGCGAGGCACGTATAACCGTTGGCTTCTCCTTTGTTATTTTGTCGGAATCAAGAGGACGATGGCGTAACACACTCTTTGGCGTCAATGGGGATGAGACGGGCATAAAACACTTCCTCTCACGAATGCTCGATCATCAGATAGAAAAACAGTACAAACACTCAGCAGTAGTGATACAACCAAGACATACACAAGGATGAAATACTGACTAGCATGAGGAAGTCGAGAAGTGTCTGATAAGGAAAGTGTACACGAACGAGGTTCCTCTTGAGAACCCAGTTATCCCCGAAGTTCTCACTAAAAATGTGGATGAAGTGGTGGAGAACTGATGCATCATGTGGAAAGACGGTGGACAACCTTCTACTCAACTTACCTCTACAATAAGAGAGAAAGCATCTTTATGATATGATGTAGTCAGCAACGTATACGTCTACGTATACAAATTCTGAAAGAACGAGAGGAGAAAGGATGCACATAATAACCCTTGCCAACAACAAAGGTGGTGTCACCGTGCGTCCGTAAGGCGCTTTTTGCATCGCCCCCAAGTGGGTCACGGGTGGAGAGAACCCGTGTGATCAACGAGTTTACCGGAGATGGAAACGTCACAAGGGAACATAGCATACTCGTAACGCGT